>R27__coassemble_15975_pt1 | contig 1859 bp, 1 predicted proteins | sample R27__metabat2_low_PE_013 | metagenome-assembled genome bin R27 | reverse complement strand
TTTCACCTCCTTTCTTTGCCCTGCCTTGCGTGAGCACCTCACCGTTGGCGATGAGTTCGGTCACTTCGTTGGCCAGCTTCTTCATGTCGCGCACGGCACTGACGATGGCATTGTTGATGGTGCGAAGCTTCGCTGATTCTTCCTTATCAGATGTGTCGACCAAAAGGATATTCGTTTCGGCCAAGCCTTGGCAAAGGTTGTCGATGATTTCGGTGATGATCCATTCAGACTTGTCGGCATCGTAGTCCGCAAACCAGTCGGTTAGCGTCTCGCAGCTGATATACATCTTACTCATGCCGCGCCTCCTTCCATTCTATAAGTTGTGACGGTCAGTTGGAACGCGCCGCCCAGCCTTGGGCGGTTGAAGCCCGCGGCGGGCTTGCGCCAGTTGTTCTCGGCGGTGGCGGCCATGGCGGCGGGCTGCACCTCGGCCTTGCGGATGCAGCACGGCCAGCCCATGCGGCGGGCGAAGTTGCGGTAGAACCGCTCCTCGTAGCGGTCCTCGATGGGGATAACCAGGTTGTTCCTCTTGTGGCAATCCCTGAAGATTACCAGTGTCTTTTGATTTTGTTTGTTCATCTCTTGAAGATTTTGACATTAAACAAAGAGGCTCCGCTACGGGTGTCAAGGTTCTTCAAGCGTGACCTTGCGGGCATTACTGCTACCGCGTCCGTTCGGAGCCAAATTTTGACTCTATTGTTCAGTATGGTTTGGGCACAAAAAAAGCCGACTTTGCAGGTCAGCGGTCAGTGCCGCTTGAAGATTTTTGACGCTGCAAAGATAGGGAAAAAATTGAAAAGTCAAGTTTTTTCGGGAAAAAATCACTCTTTTTTGAAGAAAGCCTCGGCGTGTTACATTTACGCATAGATATACTTGCCATCATCATACGGTTTCAGTATACAGCCTACTATTAATGTATCAAGGGCATCGGTGCCATCGGTACGCAGTTCGTATGGAAGTGTGGCAGGACTTTCGGGTGTCTTTTCTCCCGATTTGTCCTTGCGGAAACCAAGGGTGTTGATGGTGTAGCCCGTCAGGGGAATTGCCTGGATCAAGTCGACATTGTTGTCCTTATTGAGCATGGGAAACAGTTTCTCGCTGCCTTGGAAGGCATTGTTGATGATCAAGTGTTTCTTATCGTGTCGCATGGGCTGTCCGAGGTCGTATTCCATGACGGTCCATCCATTGCGTTGCAGTTCATCCCTAACCATAAACACTGCATCGTGGCCTTTCTCGATGTAGTTGATTCCCTTGGCGGTCGAATCGTAATAGTAATGCACTGTTTTTGTCGGGTGGTACTGGTAGTAACGGCAGAACTCATGTACCACATCGCGAAGCCGTTTGTCGGACTTGGTGTAGAAACTGTGTACGACCTTCAGCAGTTGGCCTTGAATCTGGCCGGCAACAAGCCAGGTGATCTGTGCGTTGTAGTCGAAGGCTATGGCTATGGACTTGTTGCGTTGCACGTCCTGGTCGATGAGGCTGTCGAATGGTTTGTTCTTATAGGATTCAAGCAGGTCGTTGTTCGTGGCCGTGTAGGTATGGATTAGTGGGTCGAAGTTCACGTAGAACTTGCCTTCGGCTTCGTCGACCCTTTGGCAAAGGATTGATGCCTTGAACACCATGGGCGTGAGGTCACGGGCACAACGGCGCACATAATCGTTGCCCACGATGGCGATATTGTCGAAGATGCTCCGTTCCTGGAAGTAGGTGGCTTTGCTTCGGAGATAGTTAAGTTTCGGCACCATGGCCATTGCCTGGCTGACTTTGCCTTCTGCGAGAAGCTGCTGGCGGAGTGTCTCAAGCCGGATAAGGTCGTCGCAAAGCTGTTTGTTGTACTCCTTCTCGTAGTTCTTGAT
>R27__coassemble_7101_pt1 | contig 3274 bp, 7 predicted proteins | sample R27__metabat2_low_PE_013 | metagenome-assembled genome bin R27 | reverse complement strand
GGAAAACACCTTGTTCGACATAGAGGAATACACCGACCCCGAAGTGCGCCGCATCATGCAGGGCAACACCTGCCGCCATTGCGCCAATCGGCGAGTGATTAGGCAAGGCAGAAGCCGCCTGTCGGTTTGCCTGGCCCACAAGAGCGGCCGCACCAAAAGCGGCTATCTCCGCGTCCGCGTCGACCAACCGGCCTGCATATTATTCACCAATAAAAACAACTCAAAACAATAATCAATATGGAATTACAATTCAAAGAACAATTTCATGACTCAAGGGTAGTCGTGATTCCCGGCACACGCCAACGGGTCAGCCGGACGGAGCAAAACCAACAGCTAACCGATTGGATGAAGAAAACCAAACACATTCCACTTCAGTATATGTGGGAGAACGGCATCAAGGTTGAGCTGAGCAGTATATTCGAGGCCAAGATCAAGGATGCCTTGCAGCGGGGCAATGCCATCGGTGGGGATGGACGCAAGTATACCTTTGTGGAGCCGGACAACCTTTTCCCGATTTGCTCCAGCATTTGCGTCATGGCCATGGCCGAAGGCGACAGCCATGCTGAAGCTTATGGTGTGGATTTCTTTGTTTGAAAGGAGGTGAAGCATGACTGACAAACAGAAAATTAAAGCCGAGATTGAAAAGCTGAAAAGTGAGTACAACAAAGAAAGCATTTTCCGCACCGTCAGAGGCGATACCGCAAGAGAAGTCCTTGACAAACTTCTTTCCTTCATCGATTCCTTACCCAAAGATGCTGAAAGCAAAGATTTAGATGAAGAGATTGTTGATTGGTGCAACCATGGAGATTTAGGGTTTGCTTTTGATTATGAGGATATAAGAGATACAGCCAATCACTTCGCTAACTGGCAGAAACAGCAGTTGATGAACGAGATATGGCACAAGGACACGGATTATCCGGGCAACAAGCATCCGTACCCGGTCATCAATCCCGACACGCAGGAAATGGCCTTCGCTTACTACGACAAGCATTTTGGCTGGTGGGATTTCGACCGCGACTACAACCCAGGACGCAACATGCTTTGGCTGGATATAGAGAAGATTCTACCTAACTTGCCGAAAGGAGGCGTGAAATGAGCTGCGACTGCATTCACAGACTTGAAAATCTGCTTACCGAGAAGATGAAAGAGCGCTTCCCTGATGGCGAAGTTATTGAACCCGTAGAATTTCAAAACAAGACCCTGGTATTTCATTCAAATTCTAATAAAACGGGTCTTATTCTCACCAATCCCGTTCTCGGCCGTGTCAGAATCGGCAAGCAAACGAGGAAATTCGAGGTCGGCATGTACCCAAAGTATTGCCCATATTGCGGCAAGCCTTTAGAAGAGGAAGGAGGCAAGCAATGAACCAGCAAGAAAGAATACTGAGCCTCGCCCAGAAGCAAATCCAAATTGTTGGTACAAGTGGTGCCCGATTCGGTAAGACATACAAGGCCGCATTTGAACTGGCCGTCCGATTCACCCTCGAAAACCTTTGGATTTCGGTGGAGGATAACTTGCCTGAAGTTGGAGATAGACCGTTTTCCAAACGCGTTCTAATCCTCTGCAAAAACGGAGCAGTAACAAGAGCCTGTTACATTAAGCAAACAAATAGTTGGTTTTGTGTGGATGCTGGATTTGGAGTTGGAAATACCGATGTCACACACTGGATGCCGTTTCCAAAGCCGAAGAAAGGAGGTGCAAAATGAGCTTCAGAGCAATCATCAAAAGGTCTCAAAACCAAATTGAGATGGGTCTTTGTCTTGATTATGATGATATGCAATTCATCTGCTCTGAGTTTCCAGCAATCATTAAAAGATTGAGGACCGAATTTGAAGGGCAAGAGACGACCTTTGTTTCCAAGAAAACAACCGAAGAACAGCAAAACGAACTCAAGGTGACAAAGTACCACTTGCATTTAGCCGAGAGTCTCCTTGCAAATGCAACGACAGAACTCGCATTGAATGATGATCTGCCGTTTTAATACACAAACGAATGATAACCTGCATCGAATGTGAATTAGTAAACGAGTTTCCCTGCGAGATGTGGGGATGTTGCCCAAATGATGAAGATTTCGTTGAGAAACTCTATGAAAGATTGAAAGATGATAAGTGATGGCAAGCCCATATTAGACGCATGTTGTGGCAGTCGAATGTTTTGGTTCGACAAAGACAACCCCTTCGTGGAATTTATGGACATCCGCGACGAAGAATGCATTTTGTCCGATGGACAATTGTGCATCGTACATCCGAACACCCTCGGCGACTTTACCGCCATGCCGTTCCCAGACGACAGCTTCAAGATGGTGGTCTTCGATCCGCCACACATGGTTTGGGCAGGCGAACACTCCCACATCAAGAAACTGTTTGGCCGCTTGGATAAGGATTGGGAAACAGAGCTTCGTATGGGTTTCGATGAATGTTTTCGTGTGCTTGAAGATTATGGAACCCTCATCTTCAAGTGGAACGAAACCCAATTGAAGTTGAAGACCGTCCTTCGATTGACTGACAGGAAGCCGCTCTTCGGCCACAAGCGCGGCAATACTCATTTTGTGGCCTTTATGAAGTTTCCAAAATAATAACGCCATGGGAAAGCTAACACCACCATCAGTTGTAAGAGTTTATGCTAACGAAGCTAAATTTTCCCTCAAACAGGTAATCGAGGCCCAAAGAAGGTTGGCCGATGCTTGCAAAGGGGTAATAGGAGAAGCCAAGCCAACCGTGCCGGAAACAAAGCCGCGCTTGTGTGCCCAATGCGGTGCCCCGCTCCATGGCGACACATGCACATATTGTGGAACAGAATATAAATGAAATGCCATACAATGAAGAAACACGGGCAATGCTTCGCGCCTACCAGCGCGAGACCGACGCACAGATTTATGCCTTGCAGCAAAAAGTCTATGAGTTGCAAAGCCGCTTGTTTTCCCTTGAAAAAGAACGCTATTTTGAAACACGAAAAACGACATTAAACCATGAACTACCTTGAAGAACGATTGGCGAAATACCATATCACCGAGAAAGACAACACCATGAAAGTGGCCGCCGAAGACCCCGGCCACTTCGTGGATTTCAAGTTCTTCACCGAGCAGCCCGTCAAGGACAAGGACGGCAAGGTGACAGGCACCGACATCGCCATCAACTACCTGACCCCTGCAGGCGAGGTGGAATACTACAACCACGGCAACAGCCAGACGCGCCGCTTCAGCCGCATCCGCAAGGCCAACCCGGGCGACCGCCCCAAATACGTGCAGGCCAAGCGCACCGAAATGATACCCTTC
>R27__coassemble_2817_pt1 | contig 6523 bp, 8 predicted proteins | sample R27__metabat2_low_PE_013 | metagenome-assembled genome bin R27 | reverse complement strand
TAATGCCGACGTGTAACCTCGCCTATTTTTCGCACTTCTATGTTGAACTTAGGGTGGATTTGCATATTTTTCACGAAACAGCATGAAAAAAGCCAGAATCTTTTGCGGCTCTGGCTTTATTCCAATAATTGAAATCAACTATTTTCTTTCAATTCTACGTGCTCCTGCTGTTACTTCCCTTCTTTGATATGTTGCCCGATGTGCATAAAAAAGCGTGGAATTTATTCAACTTGCCGAACCTCGGGTTTCCACGCCCACCTTAACAACAAGTTATTCCACGCCAAAATAAATTGGCGTTTCATAACGTCTCCTTGTTAAGGTGTCTCCGAAGAGACTTTGTGGAAATTAAGGTTCAAGAATTCGTTTCTGAAAAGCTATTCTAATAGGATTATGTGTCTGTGTTTATTGTGCTATTTAGTTTATATATCGTTAATTATCAATATTATATACTTTTAGAATCCAAATATAAGGTATCGGGACAAAGGTCGGCTCCATTAGGCCATTGGATGCTTCCAAGGAAAACCTTTACTTTCCGAAAAAATGATTCATCAGATAAAGGAGCAAAAACGCCTTTCCCGATATAAGGGGAAACGTCAAAGCGTTTCTTTTCGCCATTGGCAAATTCCAACAGCAAAACATAATTGTCTTCCGCTTTTACTGATTTCACTCGAGGGTTCATCTCTTCTTACTTTAAAGGTTCTATCTGGAAAACATTTGTTCCATTGGAGGCCAAATCCCAATCCGCCATTAGTTCGTCCTTATGAATCTCTAACCATGCCTGAACCAGCTTATTCTTTCCTGCAGGAAGCTCACCTTCAATAATCTCTCCATCAGGTATTCTCATCACCGCTTCCTTGTCTTGACATTTGACATGGATATGAGGAAAATGATGTTGACGGTTATCGTAATAATACATGGAAATGATGATTCCATAGAACATTGTCAATACAGCCATAGTCGAATATTTTCGGCAAAAATAACCAAAATCCCGAAAACCAGTCGTTTTTGTCACAATTTTTCATCAAATCGCCACCTCAAACCATCGTCCATCCCTGAAATTCACCACGCTTCGGTAGCCAGCCTGCTTCAAGGCTTCCTCGGCGGCGGCAAATTCGAGGGTGAGTTCGCTGAAGTGGTGCGCGTCGGCAGAGATGATGGCGGGAATATTCATCTTGCAGGCCTCCTCCATCAGCCAAGGCGAGGGATAGAAGCCATTGTAGCGTTTCTTGTAGAGGCCACGCACATTGACTTCCATCACCAAACCCTTCTCGCGGATAAGGTCTAAGGTCTCGAAGGCCAAGGCGCGATACCACGGCTCGTCCTCGTGAAAATAACGCTCGCGGTTGTGCATCTTGATTTTGTCGAAGTGGGCGATGATGTCAAACGGCTCGCGTTCAATCATTTCGTTGGTCTGATCGTAAAACCTGCGCACGGCACGACGGATGTCGCCATCAAAAAAACGTTGCAGGCCTTCGTCATAGATTTCCCACTTCGGGCCGTCGATGAACCAGATGTCGGATTCGGGGGACACGGGACGCGGGACTTCGGGACGCGGGACGGGGGTTACTAAGTGTACTCCACCAATCATATAGTCAAGGTGATACTTCTCTTTGGTCACGGCAAAAGGCTCCGAAACACCCGTGATGTAGTCGGCTTCCAAGCCACAATAAATGTCGATTTTGTCCTTGAATTCAGTTTTCAGTTGGGCGATTTCGGCCACATAACGCGGCATGTCGGTCGATTGCACCGAAAAAGTGTTGTCGAAAGGCAGTGGGCTGTGTTCCGAAAAACCAAGTGTCGTCAAGCCCTGGCGGACGGCCTCTTCCACGATTTCGCGGGGTTGCGACTTGCCGTCGCTGTAAACGCTGTGGGTATGTAGATTGAAGTTTTGCATAAGATTTTTGATTCTATATCGAATAATGGCGCAAAGGTAATCATTTTTCGTATCTTCGCGCATCAAAACAGCATACGATGAACGACAACAACACTTTTCGCCCCATGCGCCGCTTCAAGCAGCAAATGACTGAAACAGAATGCCTTGAATTACTAAAATCCGCTCCTCGTGGCGTGCTTGCCCTCCTCGGCGACCATGACTATCCTTACGCCGTGCCCTTGGATTTCGTCCTCGACGGCGACAAAATCTATTTCCACTGCGCCAAGGAAGGCCATAAGATCGATGCCATCCAGAGGCACGACAAGGCTTCGTTCTGCGTGCTGAGCGAGGGTCGAAAAGAACCCAACGACTGGTGGTATCACTTCGAGAGCGTCATCTGCTTCGGGCGCATCCGCATCGTCGACGACCCTGCCTTGGCCGATGCCAAACTGCGGCTTTTGGGTGCGAAATACTTCCCCGAAGGCTACGATTTGGAAGACGACATGCTGAAAAACGGGCCTCGTGCTTTCGTGCTCGAATTACAAATTGAGCATTTGAGCGGAAAACGGGTGAGAGAAAAATGACTTCAGGGGATTACAAATCCCCTAATCAGGTTCGGCGGATTGCAAATCCGCCGAAACAAAGCCCTGAAAGGGCGACCAGAATTCATCGGGGTATGTAGATTGAAGTTTTGCATAATTGCTCTTTTTCGGTTTTTATGAAGAAAGAATTATGCAAAAGTACGGTTTTTTGTAAAAAATCCTTCTTTACATGTAACATTTCGGCGATTTCTCCGTATTACTATTGATATTCAAATTCAATCAACAATGAAAACACAAATCTTAAACAGAGCTTTGATGCTGATGGCTTTATGCCTCGTTGCCTTTGGTTGCAACGCCCAAAAAATCGACAACTCCACCGTGAAAACCATCGACTTGAACCGCTATGCTGGGGAATGGTATGAGATTGCCCGTTTTGACCACCGTTTTGAGCGTGACCTCGACTATTGCAAAGCCACCTACACGCTGTGTTGCGATAACCGGATCAATGTATTAAATACAGGTCAGAAAAACGGCCAATTCAAGTCTTCATCAGGGAAAGCCAAGACAACCAAAGAGCCTGGCCGCCTGCGCGTTTCCTTCTTCGGGCCTTTCTATTCTGATTACCGTGTCATGATGCTTGACCCTGATTATCAGTATGCCCTCGTAGGCAGCAAAAGCGCAAAGTACCTTTGGATCCTTTCTCGCACACCGAAACTGGACGAGAACGTAAAGCAAGCCATTCTTGCAGAAGCCACACGCCGAGGCTACGATGTCAGCAAGCTTATTTGGGTAAAGCAATGAATGGTTTGTAGGACTGTCATACTATGGCCTCCGCACGACGAATTTTCGAAGCGGCTGCCTCGGTGCGACAGCCCTACATGGTGGAAACCACCTTATAAACCTTATCCCCGCGCCTCACCAACGACTTCACGGGAATGGAACAATACTCGCCTTTGACGGTTTGCTCCACCGAACCCAAATCCACGCGGATTTCGCTCAATGTGTCCTCATAAACGCCCGTGGTCGGGCCGATGATCATAATGCCGTCGCCAAGTTGGAGCACATCGCTGTCCATGCGGATTTCGGCCACGCCTAACTTGCTGTAATAGTTGGTGATAAGACCGACATATTCCTTGGTCTTGGTGGCATGAGAACCATATTGTTTCGACCACTCGAACGTGCGGCGACCCAAATAATAGCCGTCCCAGAAACCACGATTATAGACGCTCTTCAACCGTTCCATCCAAGCGTCGATTTTCTCTTGCGTGAACGTACCTTCTTGGATGGCCTTCACCGCCTCGCTGTAGACCGAAACCGTCAGTTTGGTGTATTCCGGCGAGCGACCGCGACCTTCGATTTTCAGCACTTCCACACCGGCATCCAACACCCTATCCAAGAAAGGCAGCGTACAAAGGTCCTTTGGCGACATGATGTATTCGTTGTCGAGCATCAACTCATAGCCTTCCTCGCGCTCGCGCACATCGTAGCCACGACGGCACAGTTGCAGGCAAGCACCACGGTTCGACGAGGAATTGAACAAGTCCTGGCTCAGGTTGCACTTGCCCGAAATGGCCATGCACAACGCACCGTGGCAGAACACCTCGATGCGGACCAAGTCGCCATGCGGCCCACGAATTTGCTGTTTCTCAATCTGTTCTGTGATATACTTCACTTGGTCGATGTTCAGTTCGCGGGCAGTCACCATCACGTCGGCGAATTGCGAATAATAGCGCACCGCCTCAAGGTTGGTGATGTTGCATTGCGTCGACATGTGGACTTCGACTCCGATTTGGCGGGCGTATTGGATGACGCTTTGGTCGGAGGCGATGATGGCCGAAATGCCGTTGGCCTTGATGGCATCGAGCAGTTGGTGCATCTCGTCCATTTCCTCGTCGTAAATCACCGTGTTGACTGTGACATAGCTCTTTACGTTGTTCTCGGCGCAGGTCTCGGCCAATTGGCGAAGGTCATCAAGGGTGAAGTTCTTCGCTGAGCGCGAGCGCATATTGAGTTTGCCGATGCCGAAATAGACGCTGCCGGCGCCGGCTTGTATGGCGGCTGCGAGGGCCTCGTAGGAACCCACTGGAGCCATGATTTCGATGTGTGGTTTCATTTTGCTTTCTTTACAAAAAAGCCAGCCTGAAAAAATCAAGCTGGCATTGACAAAGTCGGGATGACAAGATTCGAACTTGCGGCCTCTTCGTCCCGAACGAAGCGCGCTACCGGGCTGCGCTACATCCCGAACCGTTTTGCGCTGCAAAATTACACATTTTTTCAATATGGTGTGCAAAATTTTGCCGAGTTTTTTGTTTCCCTTCAAAAGGCAAGCACACCCAAATGCTCCAAAAGAATCTTCAATCCAATGAGAATCAAGATAATACCACCAAATAGTTCGGCGTTCTTCTTGAATTTCGTGCCAAAGACATTGCCGATTTTCACGCCCACGACGGAGAAAACGAACGTCGTCAGCCCGATGAGCGCCACCGACGACCACAACTCGACCTGAATGCAGGCAAACGAAACACCCACTGCCAAAGCATCGATGCTGGTGGCGACAGCCAATAGGAACATCGTCTTGAAACCGAGCGAGTTGTCCATTGCCGCTCCCTCTTTTTTCGAAAGCGCCTCGCGAATCATGTTGGCACCAATCAGAAAGAGCAAACCGAAGGCAATCCAATGGTCGACGGATTCGACGTAATAAGCGAACTGTGAACCTAAGAAGTAGCCTATAATGGGCATCAAAGCCTGAAAACCGCCGAACCACAAGCCGCACGTCAGCGCCATCTTCAACGAGAAACGCTTGGTGGTCAAGCCCTTGCAGACCGACACCGAAAAGGCATCCATCGACACGCCCACGGCGATTAAAAGCAGTTCGAGGAAAGACATCGCTGTTTTATGATTTAGATCCATCAATGACAAGGCAAAGGTAAGCATAAAATCTGAGAGACTTACGGCTTTTGCCGGGATATTTTCAATCATGAACCAAATTCGGATGCGTGGGATGAAGTTGCGGATTTTGGGTCATACAAAAACAAAACCACCATAACTTATTGATGTTTTGTTTGTTATGGCGGTTGTTTTGTAGCCCAACTAGTTTTATAAAAATCAAATACCATCAATCAATAGATATTCTTTCAATACCTCATATCTATTGATTATTAATACGTTATAAGCATCGGGACGAAAACTCCGATTATCTACTATTTTGTTATTTTCTTCTTCTTTGGTGCAAAAAATAGCTTATTGCCCCACTTGTTTTTTCCATTTTTTATTTGTACATTAGCTCTATAAAACGAAGGCTAACAACAAAATAACAATAATAACAATTTATAATTTATTAAAAATGGAAAGAATAACTATTATTAATCGCACATCTAAGAAGAAAGGTGTTGTAAAATTACGTTTTAGACTGCGTGATGCAGGCGGAGTTGATTTGTATTACAAAAGCGAAATTGAAGCATCGTTGAATGACTTGAATAAGTTTGATGCCGAAGGTGAATTGAAGAGAAAGGTTTCAGTGTTTAACTTTGATTTATTTGAAAAGATTCAGGAAGAAAAACAAATAATCCAAGTGGCATACAGACGTATGATTGATGAAGGATTGGATTTAGTAAGCGCAAATTTGGTGAGTACAATCAACTGCATCAAGAACCCTGAAAAGCCAAAACAAGAGGCTGACATGTTATTGAAATCGCTTGCTGATTTTTCCGAGCAATGCTATCGTAATGGTCGTTTTTCTGACATTCGACACAGGCAGTATGCTGTTTTACAGAGGCAACTCGAACGTTTCCTTGTGATAAATAGAAAAAAACAAATTCTGCCACATCAGTTTACCGCACAAGACATTATGGCTTTTAGGGAGTTTCTTTATGATGAATATACATTTGTGGATAAGTACCCTTTGCTGTATTCGGAAACAATGGACAAAAGAAACATACCAAATAAACGAAGGTCAGATACGACAGTAGCAGCAACATTAAAAAGGCTGAAGGCGTATTACAAAGAAATGGAAGATACTGATAAGATTAGGAAGTCGCCATTCAAATGTCTAAGTCATTGCTGTCCACTAAAAAAATCGATATAGTTCTTTGAAATACTAGTAAAATCA
>R27__coassemble_1950_pt1 | contig 8682 bp, 7 predicted proteins | sample R27__metabat2_low_PE_013 | metagenome-assembled genome bin R27 | reverse complement strand
TCCCCTCTGTCTTCCCCCTCTCCGTCGTTTGCGGGTGCAAAAGTACTACCTTTTCCCAAACTGACAATGACTTTTTTCGGAAATTTTTGCATAAATATCGTATCTAATTGATTATCTGATAGAAAATTTTTCAAATTTTTCCATTACTTGGGATTCATTTGCACAATTTTCCATGATTTCAACCCTTTTTGATGCTTATTTTGACGATTCGCATCTGCAAAAAAAGGACTTTCCAATGCTTTTTTAAAGACGAAGCGAGCAAAAACAAACAAAAGACAGACTAAGACAGCCTTCTACACCTTATTAATACATAATGCTTGTGAACATTTTTCGTGAAAAAACGACATTCCCTTGTACAAAATCGCTATTTTTGCGCCAAATAAAGCAGCATGAAGTCCTATATTCGATTATTTCTGCTTTGGGTGCCCATATTAATAATAGGTGTGGCCCAAGCCCAGTCTTTCAGCAACGACTTTGAGAACCAGCCCCATTGGAACTATCCGTGGACCAATTTCCGTATCATCAACGACCCTTTGGCTCCTGAAAGCAACCACATTTGCCTTTGCGACTCCATCCATGAATACGGCTTTGGCTTCAACATTGGTGACACCATCATGGGGCATGAGCCATTCCAACGCAACCTCAATTGCCAACTCGAATTCCTCTTCAAGGCCAGTGGGCATCCGACCCAAGCCCTGTTCGTGGTTTCCATTGACGATGCCAAAGGCAACCGCTTTTGGCAGGCCTATCCCTTAGCGGAATTTGCCAACGACACGACTGACTGGTCACGGTTTTACTTTAATATCAATTTCCCTTACGACTACTTTCACGGGGCGCAAATCAAAGGCTATATGTGGAACCGAGGCCACGAAGTCTTGTGTTTTGACGATGCCCGATTGGAAGTCAAGCCGATAATAACACCAAGTTATCTGCCTGAAATTGAGAAAGATTCATCGACACCCATATGGCCTTTTGACATTAACGCCCACAACATCATCCCCATTGTGGAATATATCGACTCAAACGGCGACACGCTCACCAATACCTCAGTGATGGAAACACGGTTCGAGACCACTATAACTTTCTCAGACCCATACTATTGGGAATTGGACGAGACAGACAGGAATCTCCAAATCAAGACCGAAACGACTTTCAAGGAAGATGTCAAACTGCTGAGGTTGGCCTTTGTCGTTCCTCTGCCCGATGGGAAAATCACCGTTTACCGCAGAAACCAGCACATCGACACGACCCTTTTGCAGCCTTCATACTACCTTGACCGAGAAGGATTTAGCATCACTAACGACACCTTCAGCATTTCAACTTACCACAACACGGGCATATCATCGTTGCAACTGGACGTTGAGCAGCGCACCGCTTGCTTCAACATCGACTATTGGCGCGACCATCCCCTGCTACACTATCCAATGCGATCGGACACGAGCGACTATTTCGAGGACATTTCCTACCGCGAAATCAAGGAAGGCGACGTGCTGAAAGGCGAGTTTAACCTCTTCTACAATGGCCCGGAAGAATTGCCGCGCATCATGCCTGTTTGGGACGGCTACCAATCAGCCTTCATCTTCACCGAACACGCCGACTGGACCGACCTTCGCACACACAGGGCAGCCTTGTTCGGGAACGAGAACATCACGAGACCCGAAGATGCCACCGGAGGATTTTGCCACTTCAACATCCCCGTCACGAAAAGCGTGTTTTATTGGAATCCCGACCAGGTAACCAATGAGAAGACCAGCGAGGGAAATTTTCCAGGGCTTGTGGCTTCCATCAAGACAGATAAAGAATTTCTTAAGCTATTGAAAACCATTAAGAAAGAAGGCTTTGAAATCTGCCTGCACTCGCCCGAAATCTACACCACCATCCCGAGAGAGTTTCCGAAAGCCATGCGTTTCATGAAGCGGAACTTCGGCAGCGTCACATGGATTGACCACGGCTACAACAACGGTCCCGACAAGAACCGCGAGGACCTTGTGTGTGACGGCCTGCTGCCCGAATCGCCCTACTTCGCCGCCGACCTATGGAAGAAAAACGGTGTGCGCTACCTTTGGAACGCCTACTACGAGGAGCACCGGATGGAAGACTTCAACTTCGACAGCCATTTCGTGCAACCTTACGACGGATTTGGCGACGCCCTACCCAACCGCCAAATCACCACCTTGCCCAACGGCAGCAACGACTTCGTCCTTTGGTCGACGTCCTCCACGCTCGAAGTGAACGAAGACAACCAATGGTATTACTTCTTCGACTCAAAAAGACTTCAACATCTTGTAGACCAACATGTTGTATTCATCACCCACATCTACCCCGGATGGACTAACCTTTGGCGCGGCTTTTGGCAATACAACGAAAACGGCACCATAGTGGCCATGCCAGGCTTTAATTTCGCGTTAGGCCAACTCGCCCGTTTGCGCGACGAAAAGAAAATCCTACCCACCACGATAGAGCGGTACCTCAGCCATTACGAAAAACTACAAAAACTTGATTACCAAATCATTGACAAAAACACCATTAGACTAACCAACCATAGTGAAGCCATCAAGGGACTGACCCTGCTTTGCGCCAAGCCCATCGTTGTGGAAGACAAAATCATCGATTTCCGCAAGGTGGGCGAAGGCTATTTGGTGTGGTTTGACATGGGCAGAAACGAAACAGTAACCGTAAAATACAGAGAATGAAAAGACTATCCATATTTGTGAGCGGCAACGGCACCAACCTGCAACGCATCGCCGAATATTTTTTGGAAGACTACGACATCAGGATTGTGAATGTCGTCTGCAACAATCCAAAAGCTTACGCCATCGAGCGGGCCAAGAAACTACGCATCCCCGTCAAGATGGTCGGCAAGCAAGAATTCAACAGCGCAGCTTTCGTGAAAGAAATGCAAGACCTTGGCATTGACCTGATTGTGCTGGCCGGTTTCCTTTGGAAGATTCCTGAAGAGCTTGTCAAAGCCTTCCCGAACAAGATCGTCAACATCCACCCTGCCTTGTTACCCAAATACGGCGGCAAGGGCTTTTATGGCGAGCACGTGCACGAAGCCGTGGTGGCAGCCAAAGAGCCTTATTCGGGCATCACCGTGCACTACGTCAACGAGTTGTACGACAGCGGCGAAATCATCATGCAAGCCCAAGTGCGATTGGACGAAAAAGAAACGCCCGACTCTCTTGCGGCGAAGATCCACAAGTTAGAGCAGGCGTATTTCCCGGTGGCGATTGATTATGTCTTAAGGTCACAAAACTGACAGCATCACTCCGTCGGCAAGGCCTTGAAGCCGTTGCCCATAATCTCGGAGCTTTCGATCACGTTGACGAAAGCGTTAGGGTCGAGGAAGCGGAGGTTGGATTTCAGCTTCACCAAGTCGGTGCGGTTCAAGGTGACATAAATCATCTTGCGTTCAGCGCCTTGATAGAGGCCGCTGCCGGCAAACACCGTGCCGCCCCGGCTCAGGTCCTTGATGATATAATCGCGCACGTCGTCAATCTTGTCGGTGACGATGAAAGCTGTCTTATAGCTCTTTATGCCATCCACCACGAGGTCGATGACCTTGCCTTCGATGACGATGATAATGATGGAATAGATGGGCAGACGGATGTCGCCGAAGGCCACCAGGGTGCTCAGCGTGATGCAGCCGTCCACAATCATCACCAAGGTGCCGAGGCTGATCTTCGTGTATTTGTGCAGGATCATCGAGATGATGTCGGAGCCGCCACTCGTCGCACCCGAACGGAAGATGAGACCGATGGCCACGCCATAGATGAGGCCAGCCACGACGGTATTCAGGAAGTAGTCGGGCACAAAAAAGCCGCCGTCATGCGGAATCTGCACCATCGACAAGCCCTCGATAGGAGCCTCCATGATCTTGCCGTCGAAAATCACGGGGTTGTAGCCCCAAACGCTTTCGAGTACGAAGGTAAAGAGGAAAATCAGCGCCGTCGACAGGATGGTCTTGAAGCCGAACCTGGGACCCAAAATCAAGGTGCCGATAATCAGGAGTGGCACGTCCATGCAGATGGCATAGAGCGATATCTTCCACGGCCACAGTGTGTTGAGCACGTTGCTCAAGCCGTAAGTTCCGCCAGGAGCCATCAAATAAGGGTTGACAAACATCACGTCGCCGATGGCGAACAAAGCCGAGCCTAACACCAACAAGGCATAGGCGAGAATCTGCTGCTTCAATTTCTCGTTTTTCATTTCCAAATAATTAAATATCAGTGATTTGAATAATTTTCAGACCTAATTTGAGGCCGCAAAGGTACGAAAAAATGTGCTTTGCAGTCGGCGATAAGCGAAAACTTAGTATTTTTGCAGGCGGAAACGGCGAAGCCCAATACTGCGTTTGGACCCGTAGTTTAATGGATAGAATAAAGGATTCCGGTTCCTTCGATCAGGGTTCGATTCCCTGCGGGTTCACAAGACGGCAAAACACATGAGCCATGAAAATCCTAATCATCGAGGACGATAACAGTTTGAGGGAACTGATGGAAAAAGCCTTGGCGGTCGGACGGCCATGTCATCGAGACCGCCGCCAATGCCAAAACCGCCATGATGAAAGCCAAACTCTATGAATACGACTGCGTCCTTTTGGACATCATGCTGCCCGACGGCAACGGCCTCGACATCTTGCGCCAGCTGAAAGCCGCGCACAAGCAGGCCGGCGTCATCATCATCTCGGCCAAGGACTCGCTCGACGACAAGGTGACCGGCCTGGACCTCGGTGCCGACGACTACCTCACCAAGCCCTTCCACATCGCCGAACTCTCGGCCCGCGTGAAAAGCGTTTTCAGAAGAAGGCAGCAACACGGCGAGCTTTTCATTGAATGCGGCAACGTGAAAATCGTGCCCGACACACGGCAGGTACTTGTCGACGGCAAACCCATCGAGCTACTCAAGAAAGAATTCGACATCCTGCAATTCTTCATGACCCGTCCGCAACGCGCCATCAGCAAAGGAGCATTGGCCGAAGCCGTTTGGGGCGACTATATGGACCAAGCCGACTGCTACGACTTCATCTATGCCCAGATGAAGAACCTCCGCAAACGCCTTGCCGAAGCACATTGCACTTTGGAAATCAAGACCATACATGGCTACGGTTACAAATTGGAGACGCAATGAAACTCAACCAACGCATCATAGCCTACATATCCGTGGCGTCGGTGGTGCTGTTTACGCTATGGGCGGTCTTTTTCTATATCATCGGCAAACGTAGCATCTACAAGCAAGTCGACACCGTGCTTGAGCAACAGTCGAGCAAAATCATCAACCATTTCCTCTTGGACGGCAGCCTGCCCGATGCCTTGTCGGGCATTACGGGCACGATGGCTTATTCCATCGAGAAAGTCACCGAAGAGTACCTACAAACGCACCCGTCAATTGAATACCAAACCACCCATAAGCACGTTGAATTCCAGGAAGAGAAAGAAAAGGTGCGAGAGTTGACCCGTGTTTTCAGAAAGCAAGGCGTTTGCTACAAGCTCAGCATCGATGCGCAAGTCTACACATGGAACGACACGATCGACTTCGTTATCTACAGCATCATCGGCTTGGCCGTCATCTTGCTCACCGTTGTCATCCTTATCGTCAGCCTCACCGTGATTGACAGTATGCGCCCTCTCTACCGTCTGACCGAGTGGGTGCGCAACCGCGAAGTCAACGGAAAGATACCCAAGCCCGACAATCGCATCAAGACACAGGAAATCAAAGAGATAGAATCAGCAGTATTGGAAGCCTCCGAACGTTCGAACCAACTCTTTGAAGAGCAGAAACGTTTTATCGGCAATGCCTCACACGAAATCCAGACGCCTTTGGCCGTTTGCCGCAACCGACTTGAGCTTTTGGTCGACAACACCCAGCTTGACGAGCACCAACTCAGCGAAATCGAAAAGACCCTCAACACGCTCAACTACATTTCGAGGCTCAACAAGTCGCTACTATTGCTGTCGAAAATCGAGAACCACCAGTTCAAGGAAGAAGTCGAAGTGGACATCAACCTTCTTGTTGCCGACATGCTCGAAAACCTCAAGGAAATCTATGGGAATTTGGGCATCATGACCTCTTTTTCGGAAAAAGGGCGCATCATCGCCCACATGAGCCCGACCCTCGCGTCCTCATTGGTAAGCAACTTGCTGAAAAACGCTTTCGTCCACAACAGGCCGAATGGCAGCATTACAGTTGAGACGATTGGCAACATTCTGACCATCTGCAACACCGGAGACGACGAAGCCCTTGACGAGAAAGCCATATTCCAAACCTTCTACAAACGGAGCGACAATGCCACGTCGAGTGGCATAGGATTGGCCATCGCCAAATCCATCTGCAACGAATATGGCTTTGAAACAAGCTATCATTTTGTTGATAATCAGCATTGTTTTTCCATAAAGTTCAAATAGTCGAAAAAATTTCACCATTTCAGATTTCTTTCAGAAATGGTACAGTAACTTTGCAATGTTGTTTGTGACGAGAACAGAATCGTCGCAACAGGCTACTAATTTTCATTCTATATTCGTACTATTTTTTCTTTTGTTACGAGGGCGACATTGGTTGAAACGCCCTCGTTTTTTTGTATGGAATCACTATTTCTCCTTCTCCGTGATGATTACATCAATGGCCCCAACTCCAAACTTGGCGATGCTGGCCATACGGTTTTCAGTGTTCTTGTAGTTTTTCAACTCTTCGATGATGGCGTTTTTCAGCACGCCGTTGCCCACGCCATGGATGAAGGTTACCTTGGTGTATTCGGCGGCAATGGCGCTGTCGAGCATCTTCTTGAAATAGTCCATCTGGATCTTGAACATATCGTGGCTCGACATTCCCAAAATGTTGTCGACCAACTCGCCAATATGCAAGTCGACAATGGCCTCGCCAGGAGCCGTGCGATGTTTGTCGATAGGCGCCTCTTTCTTCACCAACGACTTGGCAGGTGCCTGTGAGCCAATGCCTTCCTTCATGATTTTGGTGAAATCGCTGTCGCCGTGCTTCAAGGCGATAAGCTCTGAGAGGCAAATCATCACTGACTTTTCGCCCAACACACCCGAAGGCAGGTAGCTGCCCTCCTTCATGAAACGCCCCACACGCAACGAGAATGGTGCATTCAGCGGAAGCAGCACGCAATCAGACGTTTCTGTGGTCAGGATGGCCTGCACCACGCCGTTGAGCCAATATTCGAGATCGTCACGCGAGATGGTCTCCACCACAATCTTTTCGTACTTGTCGATTTGCCCGAAATCCACGTTCGTGAACTTGTCCTCCTCCTTGATGGTAAAGGTGTAAAGCATCTCGTAAGGCGTATGGTTGACCAGCACCACATCGAGCGGCCCGGTGAGGAGCCACTGCTGCTCATGCGGCACGAAAGCCATGTAAACGCCCTCTTTTTCAGACTCTTTCGCGAAGCGGCGCAATCCGCCCTTGCGGGCATCCTCGGCCTGCTGTTGTTCGAGGAGTTGCTTGGCCTGCACCTCTTTCTGCACCTTGTCGACCGTTTGCTGCTGTTTTGAAGGTGCCGGCATCGAGCGGTAATCAAGCACCAAATCCGTTATCAGAGTGGGGATTTCGAAGCCGTCTTCGACCTCGACCATCACCATTCGGGAATCTATGATCTTCGTGACCTTCCCGCCGCCAACGGTGCTGAGGAAGTTCACTTTGTCGCCTATTTTGAATTCTGCCATGATATTTTCGTTTTAGGGCGGCAAAAATACGCAATTTTGGCAGATTTTTTGTATCTTCGCTGCCGAAAATCAACGAAGATGAAGAAAGCCTGGCTGATCATACTATTGTCCCTATTGGTTGCATCTTGTGCAAAAAAGGAAGAAAACGGCTTTGTTGACATTTGCGTGGATTATTCCGTCAACAACGAACCCCTGATTACCGATACGTTATGCTACCACAATGAGGCCGAAAACGAATTTTTAATCACCGAAATCCAATGGTTCATTTCCAAATGGGAACTTCAAGACGAGCAAGGCCGATGGATTGCGACGGACAAAATTTTCTACATCGACTCCAATATCCCTGAAAGCCAAATGCTTAGGATGGATTCCATTCCCATTGGAAAATACAAGAAAGTGCGCTTTACCTTCGGTTTGGACGAACAGGACAACCGAAGCGGACTTTTCAGCGACCCGCCAGAGAGCAACATGTTTTGGCCCGAACCGTTGGGCGGCGGCTACCATTACATGAAGCTGAACGGGAAATTCGTCAACGAGGCGGGGCAATTAGTGCCGCTCAACATCCATTTGGGCCGACTTCACAAGGAAGACAACCATTTCACCGTAGAACTTCCGATTGAATTCAGTATCACGGAAAACACTGAAAACCAACTGCATTTGACGATGATCATCGACAATTGGTTCCGTTCGCCCAACGTTTACGACTTCGACGAATGGGGAAGTGCCATCATGGAAAACCCAACCGCACAACGTGTCTTGAAGGAAAACGGAAACGATGTTTTTACAATACAAAATATTGAAAGCCAAAGCAATATGAACACAAAAAAGGAAGACATCCTGAAAGGATTCAGCGAGTTGATGCAGAAAGCCACGCCAAAGCCGCATTTTTGGCGTTGGGAGAACACCAAGGAAAGGATACAAAAGATTCAAGATTCAAAATTTAAAATTTAAGAGTTTGTTTAAATTTCAATTCGACAGTTTGTTAAGCATGATTTTCGAGAAG
>R27__coassemble_1088_pt1 | contig 13455 bp, 13 predicted proteins | sample R27__metabat2_low_PE_013 | metagenome-assembled genome bin R27 | reverse complement strand
CGTTGCCATCATTGTTAATCGTGCCGCCGCAAGTGGCTCCGTCAGCGGTAATGCCACTCACTTCTGAAGATGTCGTCACCGTGGGGACGGTCACCAAAACGCCCGTAGTAAAGGTCTCCACGCTGCCCGTGTATTCCTGCTCGCCGTTCTTGGCAAAGGCTTGGAAGGCATACTCGGTGCCTTCTTCAAGGCCTTCGAGGTCGTAGCTGAAGTTTTCGCCTACGGTGGCCGTCACCCTGTTGTTCATGGCGGTGGCGTTGCCCCAGTAGAAGCCCACCTCGGTCACGCTCATGCCCACGGGGGCGGTGCAGTTGCCGTTGAGGGTGGCGGTAGTGTAGACCACGTTGGTGGCTGCCGTCGTGTTCACGGGCAGGCCCGATACGGTCACGGCGGGCATGTCGCGGATCATGTCGGCGGCAATCGCGTTGTCGTTGGTGGTCTCCAAGCGGTAAAGCTCAGCACCGTTGGTGCCTTTCAGCACGGCAGTGAAGCCGTTGGCCAACGTGCCGACGGGCAGCACGAAGACCATCGTGGCGGCCTCGCTTTCGCTCAGCGTCAAGCCACCTTCGCAATCGAGGGTCACGGTGGTGGCGTTGCCGGTGAACTCATTGCTCATGTCGGCCAAATTGAAAGCGTAGGTGCCTGCCAACATTTCATTCTGGGTCTTGCTCGTCAGCTCGATGCTGCCCAACGTGCCCGTGCCTTTCACGGGGATGGCCAGCAGTCCGCAGGGGCTGCTGAAGGCGAAGTTGTTCTCGTTGTTGGTGGCCGTCATCGGGTAGGTGTTGGTCTCGAAGCTGCCGTTTTTGTAGGTCTGCGTGGCAGCAAGGGTCAGCGTCACCGTGCCAGCCGAAGCGTCGGAGGCGCTGGCTGCGGGATAGAAGGCGCAGTAGCGTTCGGAGGCTTCAATCTCGCCCTCGAAGTTGGCCACTTTCGCGTTGTTGTCGTTGGTGGTGAAGGTGGCGGCGGTGCCGTTTCCGTCAAACACCTTGATGGCGTCGCCCGTGTTCCACAGCAGCCAATTGTCGTTGCCGATATGCGTCTTGGCATTGCTCGTGGGTTGCGTGATGGTCGCTTGGAAACTTGTCGTGGCAACCTTTTCTTCGTTCTTCTTGCACGACACGACGGCCAGTGCAGCAAGGGCGCAAAGGCCCATCGTTCTCAAAGTCTTCTTCATGTTTTTCTTTGATTTTAAGGGTTTTACATTACCAGCTTCCGCCGTTGGTTCCGAATTGGGTGCCACCTTGTCCGGTGATTCCCGTTGACGTTTCGCCGCCGCCCGAGGCGCAAAGCACGCCCTGCGATTCAATCTCTATGACCTCCGCCTTGGGAGCCTCATAGACCTTCTGTTTTGTTGTTTTCATTTTACGATGTTTGTTGTTTTAGAGTTAGTTAACTATTTGATTGTCAATTTAAGAACTCAATTTAGCACGACACTTCTTGGCAACAAGAAGCGTGCGCTGCTTATTTTTCGCATCGCAGATGAAGGCCCTAGGAATAACCTGAATAAAGGATGAGAAAACAGCCCACGCCATACATAGCGTGAAGCCGTTATCCAACCTCCTTTATTTGTTTTTGAGAGAATTTCCTAGGTTCTCATCTGCAAGGAAGCAATAACGCTTCTAATTATTCAATATGTCGCGAATGGTTGCTGGGTACATCGAAGCACCAGTGAACCAATTCGGGCGCAAAAATACATTTTTTTTGAATATCGCAAGAAATAACAGGTGTTTTTACAAAAAAAATGTGGGGACGGTGTGCACTCCGTCCCCACAGAACAATGAATTCAAGATGATTACAAATTACATTGTCTTAGCCCATGTGTCCTTCAAGGCCACGGTGCGGTTGAAGACCAAATGACCCTCAGTGCTGTCCTTGTCGACGGTGAAATAGCCGATGCGCTGGAACTGGAAATGGTCGAGCGGCTTGGCATCAGCGAGATATTCCTCCACATAACACACGGGACGCACCTCAAGCGAGTTGGGGTTCATCATTTCCTTCATGGCTTCGAGCGAGGTCTTGCCTTCGTTTTGCAGGCGGGCCAGCTCATCGCGCGGGTTCTCCACCTTCCAAAGGCGGTCGTACATGCGCACCTCGGCTTCGAGGCAACGCTCGCAGCTCACCCAGTGGATGGTGCCTTTCACCTTGCGGTTGGCACCGGGCAGACCGCTCTTCGTGTCGGGATCATACTCGGCATAAACTTCCACCACCTCGCCATTCTCGTCCTTCTTGCAGCCCGTGCATTTCACGATGTAGGCGTTCTTGAGGCGCACTTCGTTGCCAGGGGTCATGCGGAAGTATTTCTTCGGTGCGTCTTCCATGAAGTCCTCTTTTTCAATCCAAAGCTCGCGACTGAAGGCAATCTTATGGCTGCCTGCGGTTTCGTCTTCGGGATTGTTGATGGCTTCCATCTCCTCGATTTGCCCTTCGGGATAGTTGGTGATGACCAGCTTCACAGGGTTGACCACAGCGGCCACGCGGGTGGCGGTAGCATTGAGGTCTTCGCGAATGGCGCTCTCCATTAGGGCGAAGTCGTTCAAGGCATCGTAGGTGGTGTAGCCAATCTTGTCGATGAACTTATGGATGCTGCTCGGCGTGTAGCCACGACGACGGAAGCCGCAAATCGTGGGCATGCGCGGGTCGTCCCAGCCGCTGACAAGACCTTCGTTGACAAGCACGAGCAGGTTACGTTTGCTCAACAGGATATAATTGAGGTTCAGCTTGTTGAACTCGGTTTGGCGTGGACGGTTGTCGTCCATGTTGTCGCCTTCGCCTCGGATTTCCTTCAACCAGTCGATGAAGAGGTCGTAGAGCGGACGGTGCACCACAAACTCCAACGTGCAGAGCGAGTGGGTGACGCCCTCGAAGTAGTCGCTCTCGCCGTGGGCGAAGTCGTACATCGGGTAGGCGTGCCACTTGGTGCCGGTGCGGTGGTGCGGTGTGTCGACCACGCGGTAGATGATTGGGTCGCGGAAGTGCATGTTCGGGTTGGCCATGTCAATCTTGGCACGGAGCACCATCTTGCCCTCACCGATCTCGCCGTTGTTCATCTTGTTGAACAGGTCGAGCGATTCCTCAACGGGGCGGTTGCGATAGGGGCTCTCGATGCCGGGCTGCGTGGGTGTACCTTTTTGTGCGGCAATCTCCTCACTGCTTTGCTCGTCGATATAGGCCTTACCCCTTTTTATTAATTCTATGGCAAAATCCCAGAGTTGCTGGAAGTAGTCGGAGGCATAGTATTCGTTACCCCATTGGTAGCCAAGCCATTGGATGTCCTCCTTGATGGCATCGACGTATTCCATGTTCTCTTTGGTGGGGTTGGTGTCGTCGAAGCGCAGATTGCACACGCCGCCGTGCGCAGCGGCAATACCAAAGTCGAGGCAAATGGCCTTGGCGTGGCCGATGTGGAGGTAACCGTTCGGCTCTGGGGGAAAGCGCGTCTGCACGCGACCGCCATTCTTGCCGTTGGCCAAATCTTCTTCCACTTTCGCTTCAATGAAATTGAGCGACTTTTTCTCTGTTACTTTTTCTTCTTCTGGGTTTGTCATAACACTAAACTCTAAACACTAAACTCTAAACTGATTAATATGCTTTATACTTGTCGCCCGTCTTCTCGATGAGGATTTGGTAGTACTCGTCGCTATACTTCGGGTGCTCGCTCTTGATGGGCGTGTATTTGCTGCCGGGCTTGGTGGGCTGGGCGGTGTTCACGTTGCCGTCCATGTATTTCATAAACAGCTCGTGGTAGAAACGTTTCCACATGGCCGTCATGTCGTTAGCGGCGTCGCAAGAGAACTTGGTGAGTTCCCTGACTTGGGCCTCTCTGCCTTTGATGGTATTGACACGCTCATCCAAGGCGGGGATGACCTTTTCCACCCACTTCGTCTCCATCTCGCGTTGCACCTTGCGGATTTCGGGGTGGATGTAGTCGTATTTGGTGTAGGCCCAGTTGCTCATCTGGTTGAAGGTCCAGAAGGCCGAGGTCTCCGACCACTCGCTCATCGAGCCGTTGCCTTCGCGGAAGCACTCTGGAATCTCGGTCATGCAGGTGTACATCGGGCAATAAACGGTGTTGTCGGTGTCGTCGACGCCAAACCAAATGATGCCGCCGATGGGCCATTCGTGCTGGCCACGGCTTTGGGCGACAAACGAGAAGCCGGTCTGTTGGGTGGCGGTGGTGCGCTCGTGAACATAGGTCTGGCCGTTCACTTCAAACTCCATCGGGCGCCAACGGTAGGGGCAGTGGAAAGGACCTGCACCCACGTCTTGCGACATGTCGAGTTCGGTGCCTTCGAGGTGGTCGCGCATGAAGTCCATCATGTCGAGGACGCTCACCTTCTTGTTGGGCAGCACCCAAAGGGGCATACGGTTGGTGGGGAAGTTGTCGGGCGTCTGGCACATGCCCTTGGTATAGGGCTGCACGCGCTTGATGTCGCGACCTGTGGCATAGCCCCAATAGTCCTTCATGTTGTCGGTCACCTTGTTGAACATGGCCCACACGCGCAGGTCGCAGAAGCGGGCACCGCTGAAATCAACGGGGTTGTAAACATCTGAGAACGAGAACTTTTCATCGGGACCGTTGTAGAGTTTCATCTCCTTGGCGAAGCTGATGACGTCGTCGGCATAAACGCAGTCGATGTTCGGATCCTTGAAGAGTTTGTCGATGTTCTTGAAGGTGATGCTGGTCTTGCACTTGCGCGTGGCCAGCGGGAAGGTGGTGATGCGGGCCTGGTTGGCGTGGCCGCTCACATAGCCGTCGGGGATGCGGCGTGCCACCCACACGGCGCCTTTGTTTTGCGGGCCTTTACCGATCATTTCGAGGATCCACACCTCTTCGGTATCGCAAATCGAGAACGACTCGCCTTCGCTGACGTAGCCGTAGTTGTAGACCAGCTCGCCCATGCACTTGATGGCTTCGCGGGCGGTCTTGGCGCGTTGCAGGGTGATGTAAATCAGGCTACCGTAGTCGATGACGCCCTGGCCTTCCCAGAGGCTTTCGAGGCCGCCGTAGGTCGTTTCGCCGATGGCTAATTGCCATTCGTTCATGTTGCCGACCACGTTGTAGGTGTGTGCTACCTGTGGGATTTGGCCGCGATACATGCCGCCGTCCCAGTCATAAACGTCGAGCATGGCACCGGCGGGCCAGTCGGTGGCGGGATAATGGTAGAGTTCGCCATACAGCACATGGCTGTCGGCGGCGTAGCTAATCATGCAGGAGCCGTCGGTGGAGGCGCCTTTGGTAATCAGGAAATTGGTGCAGGCATTGGCTTTCCCGAAGGAAAAAACAAGGGCCAAGGCCAGGATTGCGGTTAATGTCTTCTTCATAGTTTATCTGTTATTTGTTGCGTTTCGTTTGAGCGGACAAAGATAGTAAATTGTTGAATTGAATGATGTTGAATTGTTGAAATCTTTGATTTGGCGAAGTCAATAGTTTTCTTGTCATTGATTATGAATATTTTACCCGACAGCAAACGACAACAAACGACTACTGTCGACTACAAACGTTTAATCAACGGCTTGATCTTGGCGGAGTTTGCAATTTTGCGGCGAGAAAACTAAAACACAGTAATTATGGAAATACCGGAATATGTTTATGGCATCCCGACAAAAAAAGCAAAAAGCAAAGAAAGGGTGGAGCTAATCAAAGATTATTATTTTAGACTATGGAAAAAACTTCAAAAAGAAGGGCGAAGTAATTCGGTTTTCAACAAATTTCTTGGAGTCGATGTTTTTATTGTTGAAAAAGAAAGCGATAAGAAAACGATTTATGCAGCCTCGAAAAACTGGCAGTCAACATACGCCGTCAAGCATTTGGAGGAAGTAATTGCCAATGCTACAAAGCTAGATGAAGGCCCGATTTATGACAAACCTAAAGGGAACACACAAAAAGCCAACGGTTATAAAAACATAGTGGTCCTACATTACAAAATCTCGAATGCCACCATTCCATATTTGAATTTCTACGCCAAGCTAACTATCGGAATCAAAGCAGATAACAAGCATGTGCAATACTGTATAAACAAAGTGGAATGCGTATAATAAAAAAACCGCACTCTACATTACCTCCTGCAATACATTCGGAATGTGTACGGTTTACAAAGTACCGAAAAAACAGTAAACCTGGCTTATTTGAATGCAGTTCTGCTCTCCGTTTGATTTTCTGCCTGCAAAATTACAGCTTTTTCGGAAACGCCGCCACAAAGCCCCGTAAATTCATTCTTTTTTCCTGTTGTTCCTGTAATCCGAATAACACTTGAAGAAATCGTAGTCTAACAGGTCGCAGATCTTGAGGAGCAAGTCGGTGTAGATCCAGCGGCGGTTGAAGATCTTGTAGGCGTTTTGGCGCGAGAAGCCGAGCTGGCGGGCGAGCCAGGTGATGGTGCGCCCCTGCCTGTTGAGTTCCTCCTTGATGAGGTTGCCGATGTGCGGTTCTTCGTGCATGCTGCTTTCATTGGGTTGAGCCAAACTCTTGAAAGCATACAGAAAAGGCGTGAAACCTTTTGTATTACCTTTCACAGTGGTTTATTTCTGGACTACCAAACATGTAGATAAATACAAAATTCCACGCCTATCGGCGCGAACTTTGCACTTATTCTCACATGTTGAAAGTGTCCAGTTTTCTGTGAAGAGAACAAGAGTGTAAAGCTCGGTTTTAATATGTTAGTGTTCTATCTTTCTATCTTCTTTTGATTTAGATTTTGGGCAAAGGTAGGGATAATTTCGATTGGTTTCGATTATTATGCTCATATTTTGATTTACAAAGAAAGGAAGTGCCGTTTGACACTTCCTTTCATTTTAATGCTTAAACAATATCTTACTGTTTATGGCATTTGAAGTATTCATCATAGCCAGACTGTAGTGCATGCATTCTTAATTTGATTTCCAAATCGTTGCAGTTTGTGGCTCCCCATGATTCAGGGTCCATGGTTGTACTACCGTAATAGTAATTATCGGTAGCATCATATTCTTCGCATTTACATGATGAGTTTTTTGAACATTGGGAAAAGAGCATTAGACCAAACAATGCTACTGTAAGAATGATTACTTTTTTCATCGTTACAATGGTTTTATTGATTCATATTAGAAAAATTCAATTCTTCCATTTCCATCTCTTCAGTGTATTGCTTTCCATTTCCGCCATACCATGTGCCTGTATTAACATTATAAACCATAGGAAGACCTCCAGAAGAACCTGCTGCATTTTCTGTGACAATTCCACAATAAACATAGCCATCGTTATGGACATATAAACGATAAGCGAAAGATACCGAAGTAGCCGATCCTGACAATGTCTCTAAATCAATATAATCACCAATGTCTGGATGTCTGACCCTCAGTGTTGCTTTGGTAGGAGTACCACAGCCTGATGTAGTAGGATTTGACCAACGCAAAGTAATTGTGGTGCTTGTCGCAGTATGTCCTGTATAGTGAACCGGACAAGGAGACAACTGGCTACCTGGATCATAGTTAAAAACAGCATACGAACTATAGGAACTACCTCCAGCACTATTGAATGCTTTAACCTTGTAATAATTATATCCTTGTCTTGGGTTGCTATCATACAGAAAAGTGTTTGTCGTTTCCGAACCTATTTGTGAATAACTACCACTTGCCGAAGTACTTCTATAGACTTTGTAGCTTGTTGCATTAGATACAGAATTCCATGATATTTTTATGTCTGGCAACATCGCATTACCGACATTCACCGCATTTATTCCGGTTGGAGCATCTGGAACGGTTGTTCCGCCGCCACCACCGCCACCGCCGCCGGACGAATAATAACAATAGGCATAAGAACTCTTTTCACTCTCATCACCATTACTATTGACAGCCGTCACTTTATAGTAGTTTTCTGTATTCGGTGAAGAATCATAATAATAAGTGTTAGTTGTATAATCCAGCATAGAATACGTTCCGCTACTGCTGGATGAGCGATATACGCGATATTTAGATGCGTTTGAAACGCTATTCCAGGTAACACAAACTCTTGATCCACTTACTTCAGCGGAAACGCCTGTTGGAGCAGAAATGGCTGATGAGCCGCCACCGCCACCGCCATTATTACCCGAATAATAACATATAGTTTCATTATAACCCGTTGGTATTCCATTATAAGAACTCGTACCATACTCATTACCAGCTACAACTCGATACCAGTTTTCACCCTCTTTAGGTGAGGAATCAATATATGTTGTTTCATATACGACTTTTTCAATTCCATCAGATCCACGTCCTACTTTTATCTTATAATAGTTGGCACCTTCAACACTATTCCAAGTCACTATAATGGTTGACCCTGAAACATACGAACTCACCCCACTTGGCATAGGAGGGGCTTCCATAGGAGGGGCTTCCTTCTTCTTACAAGCCACCATTAGCAACAATAAAAACGAACAGATGGCAAACAATGTCATTGTCCCGATCCAAATCTTTTTTTTCATTTTCTCTATCACCCCGTTCTATCCCATTGGGCCCATCGGTTTTAAGGTTAGCATTTTACCTCGCAAAGGTAAAAACAACCCACATAGGACATTCATTTTCAGCGTCAACCAGATTGAGCGATAGGTTTTGCTTTTTGGTTGTCGGAAGTGTCAACCAAAGGTTTACAAACCAATACAAATCTACAATTCATTAGTGGAATTGGCGTTAGGGGGTGTCGTCCTTTCAGACCGGATTTTCATTCTCCCAATTCTGCCTCAAATTGGGCAACTGTAACGATTTTACAATCTTCAATGTGTTCAAGTTCAAGTAGATCCTCATCGCCCGAAACGAGGTAAATGGCATGGGACTTCACGGCCAATTCAAGAAGATAATCATCTTTTGGGTCACGACATCGAGGTGTGATTCCGTCAATCTCAAACATTGAAAAATGTGTATCCATCCATGCTTTCAAACGCTCGACGGCATCTTCTGGAAAGTATTTGCGAAACTTTGGCCGCTGTGCCACCCTAACGATTTCTTCATTGAGCATGGAGGTGGAAACAATCTCGAACCAAGGATTTTCAAGTAAGTCCAATAGGCAATCGAGCTTTTTTCCAATCAAGAAACTTATCCACAGGTTGGTGTCAACAACGATGCGAATAAGAGCTTGGCCGTCATCTTGATTCCAGTCGTTCTTCATACATTTCTTGTCTGACGGCCTCACACTCGGCCTTGATGGTTTCTTCGTCAAGTTCGTCGGTACGGAAAACGTCGCGCAACGCTTTCAGGCTCTCTGAGCGTTCCTCGCGCGTGAGGTCGCGGCAAAGCCTATAGCGATCTTCTTTGGCAAGCTGCAATGCCAAGCTGAGCAACTGTGCGTAGGTGAACTGTAAATTCAACGATGGATGAGTCGTGGTCATAGTCTACATGTTTTCTGACTGCAAAGATAAACAATTTTTCTAATAACCGTCGCTTTTCTTCCTTTTGTTTCGCTTTTCCCTTCGCACCGAGATCCTACCAAGGTGCTTAAGTTGTCGGAAGTGTCAACCAAAGGTTTACAATGGAGAATGCCCACGCAGAAACTGCAGAACTATGGGAATAGTCGCCGCTTTGCGCCGACACGCTTTGCGTCATTGCGAGGAGGCACGACGAAGCAATCTAGGCTATAGACTGTTTTCTGGATTGCTTCGTTCCTCGCAATGACGCGAAGCGACGAAATACTTGCGTCCGGCAGGCTTCCCATGATTCCCTTAGTTGACTACGTCGAATCTGCGATTTCTGCGTGAAACAAATACATCCCTAAGAACCAGCACTATACCCGACAGCAAACGACTACTGTCGACTACAAACGTTTAATCAACGGCTTAGTATTGACAGAGTTCGCAATTTTGCAGACAGAAAAACAAACACTATCTATTATGAACATACAGAGTAACACGCCGAAAGAAATACCAACAGGAATAAACAAAGAAGACATTGAAACAAGGAAGCAAATCATTCTCGATTTTTATAGGGAATGGAAGCAATTAAACCCAACTCAAAGAAAGTACAATGTTTCGTTGAAAGATTATGTAAACATTCGCAATGTTTCCATTAATGAAACGAGTTTCAGGGCATCAAAAACTTATCTATCGACACTCGCTGTACTTCAACTTGACGCTATATTGACAACAGCAAGGAAGACAAAAGTCGTCAATGCCAAACCCAACAACAAAAACCAGAAGCCCTTTAATAAAATGATATTGATGGAGTGCGAACTGCCCGGAATAGGGATTGTGAAACTTGTTGTAGGCATAAAACGGAAAACGCTTGAAAAAGTGCAGTACTGCATTACTGCGATAGAAACATAAAAGCCCACACCTGAAAAGGACTTTGCTTTTCTTGGCATGAGCTATTATGATTGCCGCGAAATGCGGGCAGCAGTCGTACTGAAACGATAGGCCTCCGCGCGGACTTGACGGATGGTCGTGCCGAACTCCCGACTTATATCTGCCTGCAAAATTACAACAAAAATCTCAAATAACCCCAAAAAATGGAAAATAATCCCTACTTTAGCGCGATGAACACAATCCAAAACATGGCGCAACAAACTTTTGTCAACCAAAAACTTGACTTCGTCGAGGAGCTGGTGCTCTACACCGACGCTCACATCTTCCTCACGGGCAAGGCCGGCACGGGAAAGACCACCTTCCTGAAAAACCTGCCGCTGAAGACCTACAAGCGCATGGTGGTGGTGGCCCCCACGGGCGTGGCCGCCATCAACGCGGGCGGACAAACCATCCACTCGTTCTTCCAGCTGCCTTTCGGGCCGCTGCCTCCGGGCGAGATGAACGCTGGTCCACGCAGCGTGGCCGCCCAACTCCACCGCATGAAGAAACAGAAACTCAACCTCATGCGCAGCCTCGACCTGCTCATCATCGACGAAATCAGCATGGTGCGCGCCGATGTCTTGGATGCCATCGATGCGGTGTTGCGCCGTGTGCGACGCTCACAAAAACCGTTTGGCGGCGTTCAGCTACTGATGATTGGCGACGTTCACCAACTTGCGCCCGTGGCCAAGCCCGAGGAATGGGAAGTGCTGTCGCCCTACTACGACACACCCTATTTCTTCGGCAGCCTCGTGCTGAAAAACACGCCTTACACATGCGTGGAGCTGGAGCACATCTACCGCCAACATGACGGCGACTTCATCACCTTATTAAATAAAGTGCGCAACAACCGCATGGATGCCGAGTGCGTCAGCCTGCTCAACACGCGCTTCAAACCTGCTTTTGTGCCCAAAGACGATGAAGGCTACATCACCCTGACGACACACAACTACCAAGCCGACCAAATCAACGAGTCCAAATTGGCGGCCATCAAACAAAAACCGGTGACTTTCAAGGCCGAGGTGCATGGCACCTTCCCCGAAAACACCTACCCGACCAAAGAGGAACTGGAACTGAAGGTGGGGGCACAAGTGATGTTTGTCAAAAACGACCCTTCGCCCGAAAAGGCGTTCTTCAACGGCAAGATCGGGCGCGTGGTGGGCTACGACGAGAAAGAAAACACGGTCACGGTGGAATGTGGCGGCGAGCGTATCACCGTCGAGAAGCTGAAATGGCAGAACATGGAATACGCCATCAACCCTGAGAACCAAGAGATTGAGGAAAACGAAATCGGCAGTTTCACCCAGATTCCATTGCGTTTGGCTTGGGCCGTCACCATCCACAAGAGCCAAGGCCTCACCTTCGACAAGGTCATCGTCGATGCGGGACAAGCCTTCGCCCACGGACAGGTTTACGTCGCCCTTAGCCGCTGCACCTCGCTCGAAGGCTTGGTGCTCAAGACGCGCATCACTTCCAATGCCTTGGTCAACGATTTCTCCGTCAACCGTTTCGTCGACGCGCTGCCCGAAAAAGAACCCACGCAAGAAAAAGTGGACCAATTGCGCCACGACTACGAATTGGAGACCATGCTCGAACTCATCGACTTCGACGGCATCTACAAGGACTTCGGCAAGCTGATGAAGGTGATCTACGACAACGACACCCTCTTTGAGCACACCCTCATCCAGGACCTCTCGCAGCGGCGCAACAAAATCTACGACGAGCTTTGTGGCGTGAGCATCAAGTTTGAGGGCCAAATCAGGAAAATGCACGAACTAGCGCCCTCGTGCGAACAAAACACGGCCTTGCAGGAGCGATTAATAAAAGGTATCGCCTATTTTTCCGAACACCTTAACGCCATCGCCAATGGCCTCTTCGACCTGCCTTTCAAGACCGACAACCAAGCCGTCAACGACCAGCTCAGCGAGGCATTGAAGCAACTCCAAGAAAGCACAAGCCTGAAAACCAGTTGCTTGGAGGCTTGCAAGGACGGCTTCACGATGAAGGCTTACCAAAAGACCAAGTCGGTCAGTGCGATTGAAAAAGAAAAGAACGTCAAGAAAAAAGTGGAAATCAAGGACGACACGATGGATAAGAGTCCTTTGTATAAGACTTTGGTGGCCTGGCGACTCGAAAAATCGCAGGAAATGGAAGCTCCGGCCTATACCATTGCTGCCAACAAGACCTTGAAAGCCATCGCCCAAGCCAAGCCCGTCACCTTAGCCGAATTAAAAGAAGTGAAAGGCATGGGGGCCATCAGCGTCAAACGCTTCGGAGCCGAAATCCTCGATATCGTTTTGCATTTCATCGGCAAAAACCCTGACACCGCCGACATTGGCGAGATGCCCGAAGAGCCTAAGAAAAAGCCCAAGAAGCCCAAAGGCGAGACCTACCTCATCACCAAAGAGCTGTTTGACAGGGGATTATCGGTAGAGGCCATCGCCAAGGAAAGAGGTTTTGCCGTCAGCACAATTTACGGTCATTTGGCTTATTGGGTGGAACAAGGCGCAATCGAAGCCTCGCAAATCGTTGAAAAAGAAAAGTATAACGAGATTCTGGAATACTTCGAATCCACTTTCGACCCAGATGTGACCACGGCCAAAGACGTCCTCGGCGACGACTACCAATACGGCGAAATCAAAGCTGTGCTCGCCGAGTTGCAACGGGAACATTTCTTCGACAACCAACCCTTGGAGGAAGAATAATGATTGCACAAATTCAAAAAAGCATTACTTTTGCATTCGCATTAATACCAAATTAGCATGAAAAAAGCATTTACCCTTATCTTTTGGGCCTTAATGGCCTTCTCGCTCAATGCACAAACCCTGAAGACCCTCACTTGGGCTGGTCACGAACGCCAATACATTGAATATGTGCCCTCTACCTATTCGGATGACACGCCTGCGCCAGTGCTGTTCATGCTGCACGGCCTCGGCGACCAAGCCTCCAACTTCTTCAACGCAACCAACATCCGCTCGATGGCCGAACAAAAAGGCTGGATCGTGGTTTGTCCGCAAGCCTTGGATTTTAACCTCAACATTCCTGGCATCGGCAGCTATCCACTGCCTCACGCTCCTGTCGCCACGGCGTCTTATATTAATTTCCTGACCACTCCATTATTTTGATGACATTGATTTTTGGAACATGAATAAAAGTTTATCTTTTT
>R27__coassemble_869_pt1 | contig 16122 bp, 14 predicted proteins | sample R27__metabat2_low_PE_013 | metagenome-assembled genome bin R27 | reverse complement strand
CAGCGTCCGGCAGGTTTCCCCCTCTTGAGGGGGTGCCCGAAGGGCGGGGGAGTCAGAAAGCGCCCCGACAGGCTCACGTCCGTCAGGCCGTCCCGCGTCCCGCAGTCTCGCAGTCCCGCAGTCTCGCGTCCCGCAGTCCCATAATCATTAAACCTTAAATATCAGTCCACATGCTACAAGACATCAATCAAGTGAGCCAAATCCAAGTCTCACGCCTCAAAAACACCCACTTCGTGGGCCTGATGACCTTCACCCGCGACCAGTTCGCCAAAGCCTTCGGCGACGGCAAGGACGCGCCCCGAAAGGTGAACGACCAACTGCAACGCTTCAACGAGGCCTACAAAGCCCTCGACGAAGCCTACAAGAGCAGCACCTACAGCCTCGACACCGAGGCACTGCGCCAAGCCGATGCCGACTGCGACCGCATCTTCATGGGCATCAAGAAGATGGTGCAAGCCCAACAGGGCTTCGACTTCAACCCCGCCATGAAGGCCGCCGCCGACCTCATGATGCAGGCCATCGACCGCTACGACATCAGCCCCAACGAGGACTACCTCGGCGAGAACAACAAGCTGCAGCAGCTGCTGCAAGACGTCAGCAACGTGGCCAACCTGAAAGCCGCCGCCAACACCCTCGGCCTCGAAGAAGCCTACAGCCAATTGGGCAAGATGGTCGACCGCGTGCGCGACCTCATCACCCGGCGCGAGATGGCCAAGGCCCCCAAGGGTGCCATGAAGGCCGCACGCACGCTGATGGAGCCTGAATACCGCTGGCTCATCGCCATCCTCAACGCCACCGCCCTGATGGACGACGACGAGCACCGCTTCGACGCGCTCATCACCACCCTCAACGCCAACGTCGACTACCTCAAGCGCAACGCCCTCCCCGCCAAGGAGAACATCATTTGGACCGACGAGGACTACGACGACGAGCCTGACCCGGAAATCGACGGCGACCCGATGGAAGCCGACGGCAAGACCCCCACTGAGGCTTGACGAGGTTTGGGGTCTTCACCCCCCCTGGCCCCCTTAAAAGGGGGACGGCGCAAAGCGACGAGAAACTTGGGTCCGATAGGCCCGCGTCCGGCAGGCTTCCCCCTCTTGAGGGGGTGCCCGCAGGGCGGGGGAGTCAAAAAGCACCCCGGCAGGCCGTCCCGCAGTCCCGCAGTCCCGCAGTCCAACAATCATTAAATCACCAAATCATTAACCCCTAAAACCCTTAATTTACCTAATGTTTAATTTATCAAATTTCAACACAATGAAGAAAAAAACTTTGAAAACCTATGAATCTCCCAAGGCGGAGGTCATAGAGATTGAATCGCAAGGCGTGCTTTGCGCCTCGGGCGGAACACCAACTCCTGCCGACATCAGCTTCGGCATCACCAACAAATCATTTGGCAACTGATGGCAGCTTGTCAAGAACAAAGTAAAAACAACGACTAAAATCCAGTTAAAATGAAGAGAATTAGCTCAATCATCATCGCAGTGGCTCTGCTCCTTGGCATGGCCCAGTGCAAGAAACAGGAAACGCCCGCAAGCGAGGGCAAAACAGTGAAGATTACGCTGAACGTTGGCGGCAACAACAACGGCTCAAGGGTGAACGTGAACCCTCCGCATGTCGCTTTTGAACAGTACGACGAGATTGTGGTGGCCAGCAACGGCAAGTATGTGGGCACACTGACCCACAACGGCAATGTCTTCGAAGGCGAAATCACCGGCGCCACGGAAAACCAGCCCCTCTATTTCTACTTCCTCGGCAACAAAGATCTCCAGTACACTATGGATGGAGATAACATTGTTGGTTGCACATTGAACATCAGCGACCAAAGCGCTGAGTTGCCCGTGCTTTCCTACGCTGCTTCGCGACAGACGTACCCCTCTGCCAACAATGAATATACAGCCGAATTGGATAACCAGTGCGCCTTGGTGAAGTTCACCTATGACGCAGGCACCGACGAGGCGGTTATGGTTGGCGGAATGTACACCGAGGCGATTGTCAACTTCGCCGAGCATCGCATTTCGCCAATGGCAACCACAGGCACCATCACCCTGCATCCAGATCCAGATGCACAAAATAATGCTGTGAAATGGGCTATCCTTCTTCCGCAGAATGCGGTTGAAGTAGCGTCCGTGACCATCGGAAACGACAACAACTTCACAGCTTCCGTGCCTACTGTCGGAGTCGGCCAGTATTATGTTGGTGATGATAATAATGGCGTTATGATTGAAAGCGCAACTCCCTCCGTCCCCGCAGGCGCCATCGACGGCAAGTTCACCATCAACGCCAACGGTGACCAAGTGTACTTCTCGCAAGGCAACCTGCAATATCAGGCCTCGACGAACACCTGGCAATTTGCCGAGCACCAGTACGACTATGTGGGCAATGCAAACAGCAGCATCTCGCAGACCAACAGCGGTTGGATCGATCTCTTCGGCTGGGGTACGAGCGGCTACGACCACGGAGCAACCTGCTACCAGCCCTGGAGCACCAGCAGCAGTGACAACGACTATTACGCATACGGCCAGTTCTACAATAACCTATATGACGGCAACGGCCAGGCCGACTGGGGCTACAACGCGATAAGCAACGGCGGCAACACGGAGAACAGCGGCTGGCGCACCCTGACCCAGCCCGAATGGAACTATTTCTTCAACACCCGTAGCACGGCCTCCGGCATCCGCTATGCCAAGGCCACGGTGAACGGCGTGAACGGTGTCATCCTCTTGCCCGATAACTGGACGGCGAGTATCTACACGCTGAACGACGCCAACGGCGGCAACTACGACAGCAACACCATCAGCGCCGCCGACTGGACCAATGAGCTTGAGGCCAACGGTGCGGTCTTCCTGCCTGCCGCTGGCCTCCGCAACGGGGCTTCGGTCAACAACGCGGGCAGCTACGGCTACTACTGGTCTGCTTCGTTCTTCAGCAAAGGCTACGGATGCAGCGTGTACTTAGATAGCGGCGGCCTCGGCACGGGCGGCGGCAACAAATGCAACCACGGTATATCTGTGCGCTTGGTTCGCTTCGCCGAGAATTAATTCCCTGTGGCAACACAGGCAAGGCAACCTGCAGGCGTGAGATGGGAATTTGCCATTCCCGCGTAAACGTAGAGACGTCACATTGTGGCGTCTCTACGTGGTTTTTTCGGGCAGCCGCATTATTTATGGCCATTCGTGGTCCATTCGTGGCCATTCGTGTTCTTCAACATGAATGATCACGTAATGGGTCACGAAATCATAGATTCGACGAAGTCAATGATTCATTAATGGTTTATGCTCCGCCGGCTCCCTCCTTATTAATGATGACAAGCCGTTTCCAAAATCGCCATACATGGTGAAGCCCGAAAACGTTTTTTTTCAGAAATTTGCAGCCTCATTGAAATCATTTTGCCATGAAATACGTTCGTCACATCACCTCCGTCTTGATCATCATCCTCATTGCAGTATTGGCCGCCGGCACGGTCGTCGAGAAACTGCACGGCAACGAATATGCCCTGACGCATATCTATAGCGCCTGGTGGTTCATCGCGCTTTGGGCAGGCTTCGGCATCATCGCGGCGGTGATAACGTTTAACCGTAAGAATCTGCCAGAATCTCAAGACGGCGTTTCGACAGGCTCAACGACCTTAACGGGGATCACCTTGTTCCTCGCCGTGGCCTGCATCCTGCTCGGCGCCCTGCTCACCATGCTCACCGGGCAGCACGGCGAAATGACCCTCAAACCCGAAGTGGCGACCAACCAATTCACAGTCGAGAAGCACGGCAACAGCAAGGAACACACCCTGCCCTTCAGCCTTACCTTAGACCGCTTCGAGATTGAGACCTACCCTGGCACCCGCTCGCCCATGGATTTCGTAAGTTACCTCCAAATCAACGATGAAGGCACGACAGAAGATGCCAAGATTTCGATGAACAACATCCTGAAACACAAAGGCTACCGCTTCTACCAAAGCGACTACGACGACGAGGGCAACTCCGTGCTCAGCGTCGCCCACGACCCTTGGGGCATCGCCGTGACCTACGCGGGCTACATCCTACTTTTGGTGGCCGTCATCCTCGCCTTAGCCGACAAAAACGGCGAGTTCCGCATGTTATTGAAAAAGGCTTCAGGCAAAGCGGCCGTCTTATTGGTCTTGCTAACATTTGGTGGCATAGCCTCTTCTTTCGCTGCCAACGCGCCGCGCACCCTGCCCAAGGAAAGCGCCGACAAGATGGGCCAGATGTACGTGATGTACAAAGGTCGCGTTTGCCCCTTGCAGACCTTGGCCAAGGATTTCACCACCAAGCTCTGCGGCAACGCCCGCTACCACGGCCTCACCCCCGAACAAGTCTTCAGCGGCTGGATTTTCTACTTCGACGACTGGAAAGACGAACCCATGATGAAAATCAAGGGCGGCTTCGTGCAACAGCAACTCGGCATCGAAGGGAAATACGCCCGCATGACCGACTTCCTCACCCCGACGGGCGACAACAAGCTCACCGACACCATCAAGGCGTTGCCGATGGGCGACCCGAAACGCAAGAAATTCAGCGCCGCCGACGAGAAATACCAACTCATCACCATGCTCAACAACGGCAAGCTGCTGAAGCTTTTCCCCCATGCCGACAGCCTGCAAAACATCAGCTGGTATTCGCAAAGCGACAAGCTGCCCCTCGACATCCCCGAAGACGAATACCTCTTCATCCGCAAGCAACTCAGCCTCTGCCAGGAATATGTGGTGAAAAAGGACTTCAAGGCCTTGGATGAAGTGTTCGAGAAGACGAAAATCTACCAAGAGAAAAACGCCAAAGACGTGTTGCCCTCGACGACACAATACCGTGCCGAGCGCCTCTACAACCGCCTCAGCACCGGCAAATGGCTCGCCATGGTGAGCATCACCCTGGGGTTGGTTTGCTTCGCCTGCGCGATGGTTTGCTTGGGCAAGAAAAAGCCACTCTACAAACCTGTTCGCATCGCAGGATTGGCTTGGATGACAGGGCTTTGCATCTTCCTGGCTCTGCTATTTATCCTGCGTTGGATTGCAGGTGGCCATGTCCCCATGGCTGGCGGCTTCGACTCGATGAACCTGATGGCCTTGGCCATCTGCGTCATCACGCTGTGCACGGTGCGCAAATACGAGATGGCCCTGCCCGCCGGCTTGCTGACGAGCGGCTTCGTGCTGTTGGTTCAGATGATGGGAGGCGCCAACCCGCCTGTCACCCACCTGATGCCCGTGCTCACGTCGCCGCTGCTCAGCCTCCATGTGACGGTCATCATGATTGCCTACGCCCTGCTGTTTTTCGTCATGCTCAACGGCATCAGCGCGGTCGTCGTGCGTCTCACGCAGCCCAATAATTTGGCCTATCTCGAACGTCTGCAAACCATCAGCCGCATCATGCTCTATCCTGCCGTCAGCTTGCTCGCCGCCGGCATCTTCATCGGGGCGGTGTGGGCCAACATCTCGTGGGGCAACTATTGGTCGTGGGACCCGAAGGAAGTGTGGGCGCTCATCACCTTATTAATCTATGCCATGCCGCTGTTCCACAACGTGCTGCTCTCGTTCCGCAAGCCGATGTTCTTCCACGTCTACAGCATCGTGGCCTTCCTCAGCGTCATCATCACTTATTTCGGCGTGAATTTGATTTTGGGTGGAATCCATGCGTACAATTGAAATTATTTAGGTCGGCACCAACCATAGCCAAATTGTATGTATTTTTGCCGAAATTTTCAAGCGCAATGAACACCTACCATCACGAAGTGAAATATTACGAATGCGACCGGATGGGTATCACGCACCATTCCAACTACGTCCGCATCATGGAGGAAGCCCGAGTGGACTATCTTGACCAATTGGGCTACGGTTTCGACAAGATCGAGGCAGAAGGCGTGGTCTCGCCCGTCATCTCCATCGAATGCAACTATAAACATCCCACCACCTTCAAAGACATTATCGACGTAAAAGTCACCATCAGCCAGTTTACGGAGGTGAAATTCGAGTTTTCGTATGAGATGCGGCACGGCGATAAGGTCGTTTGCACCGGCAAAAGCCTTCATTGCTTCACCGAAAACGGGCATATCGTGGCCATCTCGAAACGGCTTCCTGGACTTTACAAGGCCATTTGTGCACAAAACGAATTAAGCAACCAACAAACTGAAAAACAATGAGATACTTTATCGTTGATGCCTTCACCAACCAACTTTTTGGAGGCAATCCCGCTGGAGTGGCCCTACTCGATGGCGACACTTTCCCTAACGACGAGCTTATGCTCAAAATCGCAGCCGAGCTACGCTATTCCGAAACTGCATTCATCCGTCGGCATTCCGCGACTGAGTTCACCATTCGCTACTTCACGCCCAAGGCCGAAGTGGAGCTTTGCGGCCATGCCACTATCGCCTCGTTTTCCTTGCTGCATCGCGAAGGTTTGGCTTCAGGCCGTTGCATATGCCACACTTTGGCTGGCGACCTCGTCGTCGAGACTGGCGAGCGGGTGATGATGCAGATGGCCAAGCCCCGCATCGTGGAAAACGTAGAAGATATTGATGAAATCTATAGAGCATTGGGCATCAATGGGTACACACCCACCCTGCCAGTGCAAATCACTTATTCGGGTCTGCCCGATTTCATGATCCAAGTCAACGATATAGCCACCTTGCAAGCCATGAAACCCGACATGGAGGCCATCACCGAGATAACAAGACGCTACAACGCTGTCAGCTTTCACGTTTTCGCTTTCGGCAACGACAACTACACTGCACACGTCCGCGATTTCGGCCCGCTCTACGGTGTGCCCGAGGAGTCGGCCACAGGCACCGCCAACGCGGCCCTGACCTATTATTTGCAGCAAAACGGATGCTTAGGCCAAGAGGCGGAATGCGCCTTCCTCCAAGGCGAAGCCATGGGTCGGCCTTCAGTGGTCGCCACGAGGATTCAAGCCGATGGCAACATCTTCGTTGGCGGCACGGCGGCCATTGTGGCTGAAGGTAATCTGCTGGTCTGACCGGATTGCGACTATTTCACTTTTATCTTCCCTCCCTGCCGCATGATGGCATCCCACCAGCGGACGGGTAATACTGCGTGAGCCAATCGGCCAATGACTGAAAAACGCCCACGGCAATAACGCGCTTTGGGATGACGGCTGTTGACGGCCTTGCAGATGGCTTTGGCGATGACATTGGGCGACGAAAGCATATTCGTCCTGTAGAACCAATCCATGTTATGCGCCCATTGCGTGCCAGCCGCTTCATAGGCCGTGCCAGCCGCCGATTCCTTCAAATGTTTGGCGGCGATGATGCCCCAATCGGTCTTGATGGCACCAGGCTCAATCATCACCACGTCGATGCCGAAAGGCTTCATCTCCATGCGCAAGGCATCGCTGAAGGCCTCCACCGAGTATTTCGTCACATTGTACCAACCGCCCATGTAGAACACCATCTTGCCCGCAATGGACGAAGTGTTGACGATGCGTCCACTCCTCTGCTTTCGCATGTGGGGAAGCACCAATTGCGTCAGCCGTGCCAAACCGAACACGTTGACTTCCAACTGCCTCCGTGCCTCCTCCATCGGCACGGTCTCGATGGCGCCAAAGAACCCATAGCCCGCATTGTTGACCAACACGTCGATACGGCCTTCGGCTTCAATGACGGCTTCAACGCCACGTTGCATCGATTCCTCGTCGGTGACATCCATCTTGATGACCTGTGCCCCAAAGCCTTTCAAAGGCTCCATTTTTTCCACCCTGCGAGCGGCAGCATATACGCGATGGCCTTGCTTTGCCAACATCCCAGCCGCATCATAGCCGATGCCACTGCTGGCACCCGTAATCAGTATAACTTTTCCGTTTTCCATAGCTAATATTTCTGCAAAATTACTGACATTTTGTAACACTCCGACAGAAAGGACTATTTTTCTTTTTTGCGCCAATGCAAAGGAAAAAAATCGTAATTTTGCAGCTTCAATTTTTCGGCTTGGTTCCGAATGGCGAAACAAGACCGATTGTTTTGTTTAAATAATTATAAATCAGAATATTAATGCACAAAATATTTGTCCCAATCTATCGTTATTTCAATCGTCACAAGCCGCTGATGTATGTGCTGATGGTGGCTTCGGCGGTTGTATTTCTCTTTTTTGGACTGAAACTCCACTATGAGGAAGACATCACCAAGCTGCTGCCCGAATCGAGTGTGGAGAGCCAGTTGGCCTTCAGCTCCATCGAGCTGAAAGACAAAATCTACATCCAGGTGACTTCTGCCGACGAGCCGCTTTCGCCAGAGGTGTTGAGCGAACGCACCGAGGAATTTGTCGACTTGTTGTTTGAGAAAGACTCAACCACCCACTTCATTTCCAATGTCTTATATAAGATTGAACCCGAGATGGGCATCAATGCCTTGGAGTTCGTCTTGGGACATATCCCCTCCTTCATCGACACTTCGGCTTACCACGACTTCGACAAGGCTTTGGAGCCTGAAGCCATTGAGAAGCAGATGTGGGTCAACTACAACCAGATGCTGGAAGACGAAACGGGCGACATCACCCAAGCCATCGCCTACGACCCGCTCAACCTGCGCGGCCCCGTGCTCGGCGATGCCATAGAAGGCGCCATGGGCAGCTTCAACATCATCGAAGGCTACCTCTTCTGCCCCGACAGCACCGTGGCCCTTGCCTATCTTGCACCCGCATTCAAGTCGCTCGACTCTTGGGCCTCAACCAATTTCTCAAAGATGCTCTCGAAGGCACAAAAAGAGTTTGAAACCTTGCATCCCGACGTGAAGGTCCATGCCCACGGCGACCCCATCGGCAGCGTGTCGAATGCCGGTCGCATCCGCTCCGACCTTGTGGTGACCGTTGGCATCTCTCTCATCCTGATACTTGTCCTCATGGGATTGTGTTTCAGGAGTTTCTCCTTCATCTGGAAGCTGCTGTTGCCCATCCTTTATGGTACGGCCTTCTCGTTGGCGTGCATCTATTGGATTAAAGGTGGCATGTCGCTCATGGCTCTCGGATTGGGTGCCATCGTGCTTGGCGTGGCCATCAGCTACAGCCTGCATGTGCTCATCCACCATTTCTTCGTCGGCGACCCCGAAAAGCTGCTCACCGACGAGTCGACTCCAGTCTTCTTGGGTTGCATCACCACGGTGGGTGCTTTCTGTAGCCTGCTCTTCACCGAAAGCGACCTGCTCCGCGACTTCGGCATGTTCGCCTCTTTTGCGCTGTTAGGCAGCACCTTGTTCGCCTTGGTCTTCCTGCCCCATTTCCTGCCCAAGCGCAACGCCGATGCCGACAGCAAGACCTTCCGTCGCATCTCGCGCCTCAACAACCTGCCCTTCGACAAGAAGCCTTGGTTCTTGGCACTCATCGCAATCACCGTCGCCATCGGCATCATTTTCTCGCCTAAAGTGAAGTTCGACAGCGACTTGCGCAACCTCGACTACAACTCACCCGCCGAGGTGGAGGCCGAAGGTCTCTTCAACGAGAAAAACAACGACGGCTTCTTCCATCTTTATTTCGCCACCGTCAGCACCGACATCGACGAGGCCTTGGAAGCCGACAAATTGCTGATGACCAAGCTCGATTCGCTGAAGCAAAAAGGGCTTGTCCACACCTATACCGACATGATTCCCAAGCTCTTCATCACCCAAAAGGACCAAGAGCAACGCATCACCAAATGGAACGAATATTGGACCGACGAGCGCAAGGCCTATGCCATCGGCATGGTCGACAAGGGCGCTCACGACTTCGGCCTCGACCCGATGATGTTCTATGAGTTCAAGGAACTGCTCAATGCCGACTATGAACCCGCCTCGCTAATGGAAAGCGGTGTGGTGCCGCAAAACCTTCTGGGCAACTTCATCGAATGCAACGCCGACAACCAATACATGGTGTTCACCGACGTCTCCATGACCTTCGACGACAAGGACATCGTCACCGATGAGTTGGTCACCAATCCCAAGACCTTCGTCTTGGAGCCGTTCTATTACTGCAAGAGCATGGTCGAGGTCATTAACGACGACTTCAATATTGCTGTGTGGATTTCCTCGCTGTTCGTCCTGCTGATCCTGCTGGTTTCGTTCCGCAACATCATCACGGCGCTTTTGGCCTTCCTTCCCATGGTGCTCAGCTGGTTCATGGTGCAAGGCTACATGGCCATCCTCGGCCTGGAGTTCAACCTCATCAACATCATCATCTCCACCTTCATCTTTGGTGTGGGTGTCGACTACAGCATCTTCATAACCGAGGGTCTGCTGAAGCAAGCGCGAACTGGCGACAGCAACGTGCTCACCTGGCACAAGGTGGCCATCTTCTTCTCGGCCATCATCCTCGTCATCGTGACGGGTTCGCTGCTCTTTGCCGTGCATCCCGCCATCCGTTCCATCGGTCTCATCACCCTCATCGGAATGGCCTCCACCATCATGATTTCCTACTCGCTCCTTCCCTTCGCCTTCTGGCAGATGATGAAATGGCCGTGGTACAAGAAGAGCGTGATGAAAACAAAAACCAATGCAAAGAACTAATGAAATTGACAGCCTGCTGTTTGCCGCCATGCTCCGCCAAGGCGCGGTGCAACTGGGGCGCGACAAGAAAGTCGTCAACGACCTGAATGTCTTCCCCATCCCCGACGGCGACACAGGCGATAACATGCTGATGACCCTCAAGGCGGGCTGCAATGCCTTGAAAGACAATATGGGAACACTGTCCGAAGCAGCTTCAGCCGCCTCTTCGGGCATGTTGCTTGGCGCTCGCGGCAATTCCGGCGTCATCCTTTCGCGTATCTTCGCAGGCTTGGCCAAAGGTCTGCAAGACGTTGATAAAGCCGATGCAAAAGCCTTCGCGAAAGCCATGCAAGCAGCTGTAGATGAGGCTTATAAGTCTGTTCCCGTTCCTGTTGAAGGCACCATTATCACCGTGTTGCGCGAAGGCGTGGCAGGTGCCGATGCAAACTCCGACTTGAACCAGTATTTCGAGACCTTGTTGGAAGCCATGCAAGTTTCCCTTGACCACACGCCCGAGCTGTTACAAGTGTTGAAAGATGCTGGCGTGGTCGATAGCGGCGGCGCGGGTCTGGTGAGCATTTTCCGTGGCATGAATGATGGCTTGAACGGCCTGATCTCAGACGAGGAAATCGCCCCGACGGCAGCCGCAACACCCACCGTGGAACTCGATAAATTCACCGAGGACAGCACCCTTGAGTTTGGCTATTGCACCGAGTTTCTGCTCCGCCTGATGCGCTCCAAAGTCGACCTCGAAACCTTTGACGAAAACGTGTTTTTCGACTATCTGAACCGCGTCGGCGAGTCGGTGGTGGCCTTCCGCGAAGGCACGATCATAAAGGTGCATGTGCATACCTTCACTCCTGGCGTGATCCTCAACGAGATGCAAAAATATGGCGAGTTCCTGACTCTCAAGATCGAGAACATGGCGCTGCAACACCACCAATCGACCAACCAGGACAACGCCTCGTTCAAGACGCCGCCGAAGAAATACGGCGTGGTGACGGTGGCCTCAGGCGAAGGCCTCATCAACGCCTTCCGCGAAATCGGGGCCGACGAGGTGATTGCCGGCGGACAGACGATGAACCCCGCGACGCAGGACTTCTTGGACGCCTTTGCCCGTATCAACGCGCAACACATCCTCGTCTTCCCCAACAACAAGAACATCAAAATGGCCGCCGACCAAGCCGCCGAACTCTATAAAAACGCTGATATTCACGTACTTCCGTCGACGACCATCGGCGAGGGTTACTACGGCATCGGCTACATCGACCGCGACAATCCCGACGAGGATGAAGTCATCGCGAGCGTCACGGAGATCATGCAGAACGTGGTGACAGGCATGATTAGCACCGCCATCCGCGAGGCCGAGGGCGACCAAGTGAGTGTGCATACGGGCGACTATGTGGGCTACAGCGGCAAGCAACTCCTCAGCGACAGCCCCGACCGCGAAGCCGCCGCCAAAGCCTTGGTGGAGCGCCTTGGTGCCGCCTCGCGCGACGTGATGTTGGTCTTCTTCGGCGAGCAAGTGCCTCAAAACGAGGCCGAAAGACTCGTCGCCGACCTGCAAACCCGATACAAAAACCTTGAAATTATGTTGAACAACGGCCAACAGCCGGTTTATGACTATATCTTTGTATTATGCTGACCTTTTTTAGCGACACCGATTGCGACATCACTCCCAAAGAGTGCGCCGCGTATGGCATCAAACTGATTAGCATGCCGTACACCATTGACAATCAAGTGATTCACCCTTATGTGGACTTCGAGGAATTCGATTCCCACAAGTTCTACGACATGCTCCGCGCCGGCACCATGCCGACCACCAGCGCGATGAGCGAAGAGGTTTATACCCAATACTTTGAGCCGGAATTTGCCGCTGGAAACGACATCCTTTATGTGCATTTCTCGTCGGGCACGTCGAACACCTTCACCATCATGCATCAGGCGTTGGACAAACTGAAAGAGAAGTATCCCGAGCGCAAGTTCTATGAAGTGGACACGCTGGGAATCAGTGCGTTGTGCTACAACATCGTCCTCGAAGTGGTCGACCTGCTGAAGGCTGGCAAGACCCCTGAGGAAATCGTGGAATGGGCCAAGGTGGAAGTGCCGAAGTTCCCGATGTATTTCTTCGCCGACGACCTGAAGTTCTTCCGTCGCAGCGGTCGCGTGAGCGGCCTGGCAGCCACCATGGGCGGCTTCATCGGCATCCGGCCCATCATCTACCTCAACGACGAGGGCAAGATGGTGAGCATCGGCAAGGAAACAGGCCGCGCCAAGGCCATCGCCCGGTTGGTGCAATATGTGGAAGACCTCGGCGAGGACGTGAAAGCCCACCGCGTGACCATCGGCCACAGCGACTGTCCCGACATCGCCGCCGAAGCTGAGAGACAACTGAAAGAGAAATTCGGCCAAGACCTGAACGTCATCACCACCGTCGTCAACCCGACCATCGGCAGCCACTGCGGTCCCAACGGCTTGGGCATCTGCTTCCATGCTAAACATAGGTAATTCAGCGACAAGAACACAGCCCCGTAGGGGCGACATATCAATAAACAGGCGACGTGAGTCCCTGCATAACAACACCATGATCACCATCATAGAAGCCATAACGAAAAAACAGCAAAAGGAGTTCATCGACTTCCCGCTGCAGCTCTACAAGGGCAACCCCTACTACACCCCGCCCCTGTACATGGACGAGAAGAAGATCTTCCGTAAGGACTTCGTTTACAACGACATGTGCGACACCGTCAATTACAACGCCTACAAAGACGGCAAGATGGCGGGTCGCATCACTGGCATCCTGCAACGTGCCGCCAACGAGAAAACCGGAAAGAAGCAGGTGCGTTTCGGGCATTTCGATGTCATTGAAGATGAGGAAGTTGCGCATAAGCTCCTTCAAGCCGTTGAAGATTGGGCGCAGCGGCAAGGCATGGACGAAGTCATCGGGCCTTTGGGTTACTCCGACCTTGAGCGCGAGGGGCTGCTCATTGAGGGCTTCGACTATCCCGCCACCTTCGAGGAAACCTACAACTACCCTTATTATCAGCGTTTTGTGGAGAACTACGGCTACCAAAAAGACGTGGATTGGACGGGGAGCCGCCTGCATGTGCCCAAAGACTATGACGGCGAGGTCGACAAGTTGGCCGCTTTTGTGATGAAACGCTACAACCTGCATCTCGGCACGGCACGCAACACCAATGAGTTCCTCAAAAAATACGCCGACGGCATCTTCGAACTGCTTGACAAGTCGTACGAACTGCTTTACGGCACCGTGCCCTTCACCGAAGGCATGAAAAAGATGATGATCGACAACTTTCGTTTGGTCATCGACGTGAAAAACGTGGCTGTCATCCTCGACGAGAACGACAAGATGATCTGCTTCGGGCTGGCATTCCCCGCCATCGCCGATGCGGTGAGGCCTTCGGGCGGACGACTGACACCTATTACATTAATAAGGATGCTCAAGGCCCTGAAAAAGCCCAAAGTCATCGACCTGTGCCTCATTGGTGTGGATCCTGAGTGGCTTAACCGTGGCGTGAGTGTCATCATTTCCGCCGAGATGATGAAGATGCTCAAAAACGTCGAGTATGCCGAGACCAACGCCAACCTGGAAGAGAACTACGCCATCCAGAACCAATGGAAACGCTTTGACGAACAGAAGATTAAACGCCGTCGTTGCTATATAAAAACTTTGACATGATCAAAATAATAATCGATTGTTTCGGCGGCGACCACAGCCCCGAGGCCAACGTGGAGGGCGCATTGGCGGCCATGACCAACATGCCCGACCTGCATTTCATCCTAACAGGCGACGAAGCCACGCTACAGAACTACCTGAAAACCAAGAGTTACGATACCTCCCGCCTCGAAATCGTCCACGCGCCGGAGGTCATCGGCTGCGACGAACGCCCCATCGATGTCATCCGCCTGAAAAAGGAAAGCTCGATGATCAAGGCCATAAGGCTCTTGCGCGACCGCGACGACATCAACGCGATGGTCAGCACAGGCTCAACGGGAGCGCTCGTGGCCGCAGCCCTCACCCGCATCGGGCGCGTGAAGGGCGTCATCCGGCCCGCCTTCTGCCCAATCCTGCCCACCATGGACGGCGGCATCGTCGGCATTTGCGACAGCGGGGCCAACGTGGAGGTCACACCCGAGCATCTGAGGCAATTCGCCATCATGTCGAGCCTCTATATGGAAAAAATCTATGGCATTGAAAAACCGAGAGTTGCGTTGCTCAATGTGGGAAAAGAAGCAGAAAAAGGCGATGAAATCCGACAAAAGGCACACTTTTTGCTAAGTGTGACCCCGGAAATCCATTTTGTGGGCAACATGGAGAGCCGCGACCTGCTTTCGGGCAACTACGACGTGGTGGTTTGCGACGGCTTCTCGGGTAATGTGCTCGTGAAGACGACCGAAGGAACGGCCTTGGAACTGTTGAAGAAGCTGAAGAAGGACATCTATTCAAGGCCCATCTACAAGTTAGGTGTGCTGCTGATGAAGCGGATGTTCATGGAGGAAAAGGAATTCATGAACTACCAAAACTACGGAGGCAGCGTGTTGCTCGGCACCTCGAAGACCGTCGTCAAAGGCCACGGCTCAAGCAAAGCCACAGCAGTGGAAAAATGCATCGAGCAAGCCTACAAGATGGAAACCAGTTCTTTGTCAGCGAAGATGGAGGAGATTATTATGAAGTATGAACACTATGAGTATTGAGGTAGGAAGTTTGAATTTGAAATTTGAAATCTTAAATCTTTAAATCGAAAATATGTACGAAGAAGTAAAAACCATCCTTGCGCGTCAGCTGCGCATCGCCCCTGAGCGGGTCACCCTCGACGCACAAATCAAGCGCGACCTCGGTGCCGATTCCGTCGACATCCTCCAACTGCTCATGCGTCTCGAAGACGACTATGGCATCACCATCCCCGACCAGGAACTGGCCAAATTCGAAACCGTCAACGATGTAGTCACCTTTTTAGATAATCTACCGAAATGAAACATATTACGCTGATTCTCATTGCAATGCTGTTTTCTGTTACGGCTTTTGCACAAACCACCTACGACACCGATTTCACCCAAACCAAAGTGATGAAAATATCGGGAAAAACCACCAATAAGGCCGGCCACATGACTTTCGACGGCAACGACCAACTCAACATGACCTACACCACGCCCGAAGGCGACTATTTCATCATCGACGGCAACATGGTGAAGATCAAAATGGACAACAAGAAGGCAGAACTTGATGCCGAAAAGGTGAAAATGATCCAACTGCAGCGTGCCACTTTGCTCAACTGCCTTTCGGGCAATTGGGAACAAGCCGCTGCCGACAACAATGCCGATCTTAGCATTACCGAAGAGGACGGACTGAAGACCATCACCCTCACCGCCAAAGGCAAGGTGCCGAAGGGTGGCTACAAATCAGTAGTGCTGACCTATCGTACCTCCGACAATGCCATGGTCAAGATGGTGCTTGAGGAAGCCATCGGCATCATCAACACCTACGAAATCAACTAAATGCTTTTCTTGTAGGCCCTGCGGCGCATGAAAGGCACTGTCTTGTATTCGCCAAAGAGCGACTGCACCTTGTAGTTCTCGGTATAATAGACAAAAATGGTTGGTGGGATACGATGTAAATCACTGACAATAAAG
>R27__coassemble_423_pt1 | contig 28490 bp, 21 predicted proteins | sample R27__metabat2_low_PE_013 | metagenome-assembled genome bin R27 | reverse complement strand
AGTAAGCAGGCGACGTGAGTCCCTGCAAGTAAGCAGGCGACGTGAGTCCCTGCAAAAAAAGACGCGGAACCCGAAAGTCCCGCGTCCCAAAGTCTCGCGTCTCGCGTCCTAATCAATAATAGCGATAGCTCTTCACCTGGCCGATGTGGCGGGCGAGGCGGACCACCTGGTTGCTGTAGCCGAACTCGTTGTCGTACCACAGATACAGGATCACGGTCTTGCCGTCTTCGCTGACCTTCGTGGCCGGCGCGTCGAAGATGCAAGCGCACGAGTCGCCGATGCCGTCGCTGCTGACGAACTCAGTGTTGCTGCTGAAGCGGATCTGCTCGATGAGGTTGCCTTCCAAGCAGGCCTTGCGGAAGGCTTCGTTCACCTCTTCGACGGTGGTCTCACGTTCAAGGTCGAGGGCCAGCACTGCCAAGGAGACGTCGGGCGTAGGCACACGCACGGCGTTGCTCGTCAGCTTGCCTTTCAGCTCGGGGATGGCCTTGGCTGCGGCCTTGCCGGCACCCGTCTCGGTGATGACCATGTTCAAGGCGGCGCTGCGGCCACGACGCTCCTTCTTGTGGTAGTTGTCCAAGAGGTTCTGGTCGTTGGTGTAGCTGTGGATGGTCTCGATGTGGCCCTTCACGATGCCGAAGTTCTTCAGCATGACCTCAAGGCCAGGCACGATGGCATTGGTGGTGCAGCTGGCAGCCGAGAAGATTTTTTCGTTCTCAAGGTCGAGCGTGTCTTGGTTGACACCATAAACCACATTCGGGATGTCGCCCTTGCCGGGAGCGGTGAGCAACACCTTGCTGACGCCCTTGGCCTGAAGGTGACGCGACAACGACTCACGGTCGCGGAAGGCACCCGTGTTGTCGATGAGCAAGGCATCGTTGATGCCATATTCGGTGTAGTCGAGGTCCTCGGGGTTCTTGGCTTCGAGGAAGAGGATCTTCTGGCCGTTGACCATCATGGCGTTTTCGCCCGGAATAGGCGTGCACACGCCGTGGAAGTAACGGTGTACCGAGTCGGTGCGGAACAGGTTGATACGCTTGGCGATATCCTCAGGCGAGTTCTTGCGGGTGACGATGGCACGCACGCGCAAAGCGTCGCCACGGCCCGCCATCTCCGTCATTTCGCGGCAGAGGATACGTCCGATACGACCGAAGCCGTAGAGGATGACGTCCTGCACCTTGTTGCTGCGCGGCACGGCATCGATGATGTAGCTGAGCTTGTCGCGGACAAACTTCGTCACGTCGTTATTGTACTTTTCGTGCTCGTCAGTCCACTCCGAGTTGAGGCGGCCTAAGTCGATGCGAGCCGGAGCCAAGTTCTCGGCCAGCAAAGCCTTGGCGATGAGAAGCGAATCCTGCACGCGGACAGGCTTGCCCAACACGTTGGCGGCACGCAGGTGCTTGTTCAGGATCTTGCCCGAGCCACGGTTGACCAGCAGCGAACGCAACATGATGAGTTCCACTGATTTGTCATACCAAAGTTTGCCTACAATGTTGATGAGTTCGTTGGCGGCTTTTTCGTTTTCATTCCAAGCCTTCAAGGAGGTTTCGAAATTGTCATTCATGATTGATTAATTTTATTCTACAATTAGGTTGATGTTGTTCAGATTTTGGGCAAAGTTAGGGATTATTTTCGAGCCGCCAAGCGAAATATTAAAAAAAATGTTTTTTATGCCCAAAAAGGCTGGGATTAGCGCCGATTTTGTAATTTTGCGCCCAAATTCACAAAACGATGGAAAAAAGCGATTGTCTTTACAACTCCTATTTGAATATACTGAAGGAAGAGCTTGTGCCCGCCATGGGCTGCACCGAACCGATTTGCCTGGCCTACGCTGCCGCAAAAGCCCGTAAAGTCTTGGGCTCGCTGCCTAAAAAGGTCGAGATTGAGGCCAGTGGCAACATTATCAAGAATGTGAAGAGCGTCATCGTGCCCAACACCGACGGCATGAAAGGCTTGAAGGCATCAGTGGCTGCAGGCATCGTGGCCGGCAAGCCCGAAAAGGTGCTTGAGGTCATCGCCGACGTGAAGCCCGAACAGAAGAAAGACATCGCCGACTTCCTCGAAAACACACCCATTGTGGTAAAACCTCTGGACTGCGTCGCCCGTTTGGACGTCACGGTGCGCCTTTTCGACGGCGAACACAGCGCCATGGTACGTATTGCAGGGCATCACACCAACATCGTTTGTGTCAAGAAAGACGATGAGACGCTTTTCGACTGCCCTTGTTCCGACACCAACGCCAACATGACCGACCGCAGTTGCCTCAAGTTGGACAAAATCTACGACTTCGCCTCCACTGCCGACATCGAAGACCTGCGTCCCATCATCGGGCGACAGATGACCTTCAACAAGGCCATCGCCATGGAAGGCCTGAAGAACGACTGGGGCGCCAACGTGGGCAGCACCATCCTGCGTTGTGGCGTCGACATCCGCCAAAAGGCCAAAGCATGGGCCGCAGCGGGCAGCGACGCCCGCATGAGCGGCTGCGAGATGCCCGTCATCATCAACTCGGGCAGCGGCAACCAAGGCATGACGGTGTGCCTGCCCATCCTCGCCTTCGCCGAAGAGTTCAACGTCGACGAGGAACGCACCATCCGCGCCGTGGCCCTCTCCAACCTCGTGGCCATTCACCAAAAGACCGGCATCGGCAGGCTCTCGGCCTACTGTGGCGCCGTCAGCGCGGGCTGCGCCTCGGGATGCGGCATCGCCTTCCTCTTCGGTCACGGCCTCGATGTCATCGAACACACGCTTGAGAACGCCCTCGGCATGGCCGCCGGCATCGTGTGCGACGGCGCCAAGCCATCGTGCGCGGGCAAGATCGCCCTGTCGGTCGAGGCCGGACTTCTCGGCTTCGAGATGAGCAAGCACGGCGACAACCTGCTGGGCGGCGACGGCATCATCGGCTGCGATGCCGAAGAGACCATCGACCACATCGGCCGCCTCGGTCGCCTCGGCATGAAGGAGACCGACGTCGAGATCTTGAAGATTATGGTGGAGTAAGCTTTTCGCATAGTGTAGGAATACTCTGCGCATAGTGTAGGCATAGTGTTCGCATACTCAACCATACCCTTTGAGTATGCGAAGAGCGAAGGAAGAACGAAAGTAGAGCGGGAGAAGGACGATGGAAATCACTTAAAACAGGATTATTTGCACTTTTCTATGCAACACCGATGCAGCTTGGTATCCCGCTCATAAGTAATCCCCACAAGCAGCAAGTTGTCAGTATATTGCGCGACCTTGGCAGGATATTGTCTGCGCTTGATTTGCTCGATGGCGGTGCCAACGGCCTTGTCGTATTTCAGCTCTATGATGATGGCGGGCGAATCAACGTTCTTGCGCGGGATGAGGACAAGGTCGGCAAAGCCCTTGCCCGTGGCATACTCGCGGTGGATGATGTAGTCGTTTGAAGCATAAAAATAGGCGATGCTCAGCACGCAGGCCAACGAGTTCTCGTCATTGTAGCTCAGGATGCTCGTGTTCTCGTCGTGAGCGGCATCTACGCCACGCGCCACGGCTTCCTCATCGCCACGGAGCGTGGCCTGAAGAAGCTGTTCCGAAGCCTCCACCGCCTTCACAACATGAGTCCAGTTGTTGGCTTCCACAGCGTTGACCATTTCCCCTGCCACCTCCTTGTTCGGGATGTAGCATTCGCTCTTTTTCCAATCGTACGACAAGTAACCCAAATGGATAAGCACCGTCAGCACGTCATCTTTACTTCGGATGATGGACATGTCGTTCTGGAACTTGGTCGGGTTCACCTTACAGCGTTCGCCAGCAAGCATCCCAACGATGTCGTCTTTCAGCCCTTCGTAGTTCATTGAAATATAATGTGCAACGGCATCATAGGCTCCTGTGGCTGCCCAGAAACTTCGACAACGACGACTTCTTAGCGCTTGCATCACCGAGTTAGGGTTAAAGATGGACTGTTCGTCGCCAATCTGGTAGCCATCGTACCATTTTTCTAGCTCGTCGAAGTCCATGAGATGTTTTTCAGCCAATTGCTTCACCTCGTCCTTGGTAAACCCAAAATAGGGAGCCATATCGACAGGCTCCACCATGGAGTATTCGATGAAATTGTTCAGTGCCGATTCTGTCTTGTACTTCTTGATGGGCAGAATACCCGTCATATATACTCCAGCAAACACCTGAGGGGAATTGCTCCCCTTGAACATCCGACGCAGCCAGCTGACAAAATCGTCCATGGCACGACTGCCAGCCTTGAACTCACGGCAGATGGCATCCCACTCGTCGATAATAAAGATGAATGGTTGTTGGGTGAAGTCGGTAACACGAACAAGATAGGCCATCAGGTCGTCACCGTCCTTGAGTGGAACGCTCGGATAGGCCTCGTGGATGTCATCCTTTAATTCTTTTTGCACATGGACCATGATGCTTTCATCCTTGAAACGCGTGGTGAAATTGGTCAAATCGAGATAGATGACGGGATATTTGTTGAGGTGTTTCTCAAACGATGGGTCATGGGCTATCTCAAGGTCGGCAAATAAGCTACGCGAGTCGCACGATTGGTCGTAATAGGCATTGAGCATCTTAGCTGCCACCGACTTGCCGAAACGACGGCTTCGCGAAACACAACTGAAACGACGCTCGGTAAAAAGTGTACCATTAACGATGTTGATAAGCTCCGACTTGTCAACATATTCGCCGTTCCTTACACTTTGGAAACCGGCATTGCCGATATTGATATATGCACCCATGACTTCTTGATTTTGCCGCAAAGATAGCAAAAAAACAAAATCACGGCAACATCAGCGACAATGTTTTAACTTATCCCCCTACTCCATCAACCCCCTCAGCGTCTCGGCAAAGCTCCGAATGTCTTCCTCCGTAGTGTCGAATGCGCACATCCAGCGGACTACGTCGGCATCTTCGTCCCAGTCGTAGAAGAAATAGTGGTTTTGCAGTTCTTTCCACACCTTGCGGGGCAACTGGGCAAACACACCGTTGGCCTGAACGGGATAGACGACTTTGACTCCCGGTATGTCCTTCACGGCTTGGTAGAGCAACTGTGCCATCTTATTGCTGTGCTCGGCGTTACGCTTCCAAAGGTCGTTCTCGAAATAGGCATCAAACTGTGCCGCGATGAAACGCATCTTCGAGCAGAGCTGCATGGCCTGCTTGCGACGGTATTTGAAGTCGGGGCAGACATCGGGGTTGAGCAGCACCACCGCCTCCCCCATCATCAGGCCGTTCTTGGTGCCACCAAACGACACGGCATCCACGCCAAGGTCGGTGGTCATCTCCTTGAAGGTGCAGCCCAACGCCACGGCAGCGTTGCCCAAACGGGCACCGTCCACGTGGACGTACATGTTGTATTCTCGCGCCAGACCCACGATGGCCCTGATTTCATCCAGTGTATATAAGGTGCCCAACTCGGTAGGCTGCGTGATGCTGATGACCTTCGGCTGCGAGTGGTGCTCGAAGCCGAAGCCATGCAGACGCTTCTTGATCAACTCGGGCGTCAGCTTGCCGTCGGGCGTGTCGACCGTCAGCAGGCGGCAGCCCACGATGCGCTGGGGCGCACCGCATTCATCCACGTTGATGTGGGCGGTCTCGGCACACACTACGGCCTCGTGCGAGTTGGCCAAAGCATCGATGCAGAGGGTGTTGCACCCCGTGCCGTTGAAGGCGAAGAAGACACGCGCCTGCTCGCCAAACTGCTGCTTGAACTTCCGTTCAGTGGCAGCACAATATTCATCATCACCGTAGGCCAAGGCATGGTCATTGTTCACCCTGGCGATGGCTTCCAAAACCTCGGGGCAAACGCCCGCATGGTTGTCGCTTCCAAATCCTCGTTTCATATTTTTTGACTTCGGGACTGCGAGACTTCGGGACTTCGTGGCAATGACTCGTGGTCCCGCAGTCTCGCAGTCAAATTATACCATTTTCTTAGCTTCTTCAAGTATCATATTCGCAAAACGCTCGGCCTCGGCTTCGGTCTTGCCTTCGGAATAAATGCGGACAATCGGCTCGGTGTTCGACTTGCGCAGATGCACCCAGCCCTCTTCAAAGTCAATCTTCACACCATCAATCGTGGTCACCTGCTCGTCCTTGAACTTCTCGGCAAACTTGGCCAAGATGCCGTCCACATCGGTCGTAGGCATTAGTTGAATCTTGTTCTTCGACATGAAATAAGCCGGATATTCCTTCTTCAGCTCCGAGCATTTCACCTTCTTCTCGGCCAATTGCGTCAGGAACAAGGCCGTTCCTACAAGCGCATCGCGACCATAGTGCAGTTCAGGATAGATGACACCACCGTTGCCTTCGCCACCAATGACCGCTCCCACTTCCTTCATCTTCTCCACCACGTTGACCTCGCCAACGGCAGCAGCAAAGTATTGCTGGCCATGTTTTTGTGTAACGTCTCTTAAAGCGCGGGTTGAAGAGAGGTTGCTCACCGTTGGGCCTGGGGTGTGCTTCAGGATGAAGTCGGCCACCGAGACCAAGGTGTATTCCTCACCAAACAGCTCGCCGTCCTCCTTGACGAAAACCAAACGGTCGACGTCGGGGTCGACGACCACGCCGAAGTCGCAGCCTTGCTCCTTGACGTAGCGACAGATGTCGGTCAAGTTTTGGGCCAACGGTTCGGGCGTGTGGGCGAACTTGCCCGTAGGCTCGCAGTTGAGTTCCAACACCTCTTTCACGCCTAAGGCACGCAGCATCTTCGGGATGGCGATGCCACCCGTCGAGTTGACCGCGTCCACAGCCACCTTGAAGTTGGCTTTCTCAATCACTTCCTTGTTGACCAAAGGCAGCTGGCACACCATCTCAACGTGTTTGTCCATCCAGCCGTCAATTTGTTGATAGCTACCGATTTCCTCGATGGGTACAAACTCGAAGTCGTCCTTTGCGGCCACATCGAGCAGCCAAGCGCCTTCGGCAGCGGAGATGAACTCGCCCTTTTCGTTGAGGAGCTTCAAGGCGTTCCATTGCGCGGGGTTGTGACTGGCCGTGAGGATGATGCCAGCGTCGGCTTTTAAGCCCGTGACAGCGATTTCGGTCGTAGGTGTAGTGCTGAGTCCGATGTCCAAGACATCGGCTCCCATGGCCTGCAAGGTGCCGCAAACCACCTGGTTCACAAGGAATCCCGAGAGGCGTGCGTCGCGTCCGACCACGATTTTGGGTCGTTTCGCTCCACGGTGTTCGATGAATTTGACGAAGGCAGCGGTGAATTTCACCATGTCGATTGGCGTTAGGTTGTCGCCCGGCTGGCCGCCAATGGTGCCACGAATGCCGGATATGGATTTGATTAAGGTCATTTTATCAGTTGTTAATTGTTAGTTGTCAGTTATCAGTTGTAGGGCTGTCACAATTCCCCCCTTCCAAAGGGGGCAGGAGGATTGGGCAGCCAATTTTCATTGTATCGCAAAATCAAGCATGATCGGATAATGGTCAGAAGCCTTGTAGCGTAATCGTTTGAAATTAAGTGGTTTAACATCTTCATTAGCCCAAATGTAATCAATGCGAAGCAGCGGCAACTTGCCGGCGTATGTCGGCTTGATGCCTCGCCCCACCTTGGTGAAGGTGTCGACGAAGCCCGCCTTCTGCATCTGGCGGTAGTTGTACGACAGCGGCGGCTCGTTGAAGTCGCCACACATGATGATGGGACCCGACACGGGAGGCATCGTAGTCAGCACGTTCTGAAGCTCGTCGCTGCGTCTCTGGAAGGCATAGCTCAGCTTGTGCAGCACCGTCTTCCCTATCGTGTCGAGGTCGTCCTTCTTGTCGGTCGAATTTATCAGAAGGTCGATTTCGGTATCCGTGATCATATACGAAAGCAGGTGCACGTTGGCCACATGGAACTTCCCTTTCTCGCCCGCATCCACCGAGACCATCACACCGTATGTGTTCTCCTGCCCGAAGCCCGACTCCTCGTCGACCTTGGTAATTGGGTATTTTGAAAAGACCACATTGCCTCCAAAATTGCTTTTCCTATTGTAGTAAATGTATTGGAAACCACAGCTTTCGGCAAAGTCCTCGATGCACTTCGGGCGCGACACCCCCGACTTGAATGCGGCAAATTCCTGGCAACAAAGGATGTCGGGATTTTGTTCACGGACCTGGTTTACCATCTGGTTGGCGAAATCCTCGCTGGCCGTCGTTCCATCTATATGCTTGAACATGTGCACATTATAGCTCATGACGCGGATGCTGTTGTCAGCTTCCTCCTTCGAGCCAAAAGAATACGACTTGTTGATGCCTGGTATGGCGACGAGCATGGCCAAGATTGAAATCCAGGCTTTCTTCGACCATAAAAGCAAAAGCAGAACAAGCACCACTATGTTGAAAATCAGGACTTCCCCAAAGGCGAGGCCAAACAACGTAGTCCAAATGAAGTGTTTCGGATTGACATAGGCATTGAGGACGCTCAACGCCATGGCCACCAAGCCGATGAGTGCCAAAATGGTCAGTACGAAGACCAACAGTTTCCCGAAAATCCCTCTCTCACTTCTTTCCATGTCATCTGCTGTTTTTGAAAAGGTATTCTTTCTCTTCTTGCGTCAGGCTGCCGTAGCCGCTTTTCGCGATCTTGTCCAAAATCACGTCGATATTATGCTCTTTCTCAGCCTTCTGTCGGTTATATTCCTCATCTGAACGCGGCACTTCAGGCTCGTCGTGGATTTCCTCGTAGGGCGTGTATTCCATCTTCGGTTTCCGTTTCGGAAAATTGAAGATGCCCTTCAAACTGAAGTCGTTGCGCAGCAGCAGGCCATACACGAAACCGAACAAGGCCCCTCCAAGATGCGCGATGTGTCCGCCAGGGTTCTCCGCCGATATGCTCAGCAAGTCGATGACGACCAAGGCGATGGCCAACCACTTGAATTTCAGTTGCCCGAAAAACATCAAGTTCAGCCCGTAATCGGGTTTGTAGGTCGCGGCGGCCACCAAAACGGCCAACACCGAAGCCGAAGCGCCAAGGGCCACGGCAGCGTATCGGGCAGTCTCGAAAACGGGAAAAACGTTGTAGGCCAAAACGAAAAAAAACGCACCTGTCAAGCCGCCCAGTCCATAAGTCCAGGCCAACTGTTTATCGGACAAGAATTGCGTGAAAATCCGTCCGCCAAACCACAGCATCCACATGTTGAAAAACAGGTGCCAGAAGCGTTCATGCAAAATCATGTAGGTGACCACCGTCCAAGGCCGATGCGCCAACACCGAGAGGTCGGCAGGCACCGAGAGCCATGTCACCAATAGGTTGGGCCCCGGAGATTTGTAGAGCCATAGGAACAAATTGGAAAAGGCCACCATAATCCAAACGGCCACATTGATGACAATGAGGTAGTTAAGCACTGTTTTCTGCCTAAACAGTCCCTTCATCGTGTCGCCAAAGCTGGGCCTACTGAAACGGAAGCCGCCGTATGGGTTATTGGGGTTGGTCATAGAGCGTTCCTTTCTTTTTCCAATGCAGAATCAGCAAAAGGCCAAACAACATGCCGCCGAGGTGTGCGAAATGGGCGATGTTGCCATTGCTGAAGAAACCGCTGAGCACCTCGATGACCGCATAGCCAACCACAAACCACTTGGCCTTGATGGGAAACAGGAAATAGAGGTAGATCATCGCGTTGGGGAACAACATGCCGAAAGCCAACAAAAGGCCATAGATGGCCCCCGACGCGCCCACGGTGTTCATCATGTTGAGGTAGCCGTCCATCGAAAGCACGCGACCGCCGCCCATGTTCACGCTGGCATAGTCGGCCAGAGTGGTCGTGTATTGGATGTATTGCACCACCTCCTGGCACAAGCCCGCGCCAAGGCCGCAAACCAAATAGAACATAAGAAAACGCTTGGCTCCCCAAATGTTCTCGATCGTGTTGCCAAACATCCACAAGGCGAACATGTTGAAAAACAGGTGCTCGAAGTTGGCGTGCATGAACATGTAGGTGAACAGCTGGTAGAACCTAAAATTGCTTGCCTTGAAGAAATGAAGGCCAAGGATTTCCGTCAAGTCGATGTGGAACCTGTTCAAGGTGAAAGTGGCCAAAAACATCAAGACGTTGATAATCAGCAGGTGCTTCACCACGGGCGGCAACACCCTGAAACCAGTCGGACTGTATTGTTCGTTCATTTTCTCGGATTTAAAGATTTAAGATTCAAAGATTTAAGATTTAATGATTGGCTTCTGGCTTTTGGCTATCAGCTATAAGCCATAAGCCATTAGCACTGCCAACTATCAATTATCAACTATCAATTATCAATTTTAGACTGCTTCGTCGTGCCTCCTCGCAGTGACGCAAAGCGAGTCAACTACTAACTACCAACTGCTAACTGCTAACTACCAACTACTAACTCTAAACTACTCTAAACTACTCTAAACTCTAAACTCTAAACTCTCAACTACTCTAAACTCTAAACTACTCTAAACTCTAAACTCTAAACTCTCAACTACTCTAAACTCTAAACTCTAAACTCTAAACTAAAACCTCCCCTCCAACTCATCCAAACTTATAATAACATAGGTCTTCTTCCCATTGGGTGCCACCTCCGCCACGTTACAGGCAAAAAGCTGGTCCACAAGGTTTTGCATCTCCATATCATCAAGTTTCGTCTGCGGTTTTATGGAGAGCTGAGCCGCCATGGTCTTGGCGAGACTCAACTTCCTGTCTAACTGCAAATCGGTGCGGTTTATTTTACTGTTGTCCAAAATCTTCTCCAAAAGTGCCACAGCGTCGCATCCCGTCGCATCGGAAGGCGTGCCATTGATCATGAAGGTGGTGGGATTGGCCTGTTCGAGTACAAACCCCAAGTTCTCCAATTCGGGCAGCATCTCCTTCAGCAGCGAGGCATCGTTGGCATTAAGCGTCAAGGCCTGCGGGAAAAGCTCTTGCTGCGAGAGGCCGCTGTGGTTCTCCAACTCTTTCAGGTATTTCTCGAACAACACCCGCATGTGGGCCAGATGCTGGTCGATGACCAACAGGCCCGACTTCACCGTAGTGACTATATACGACTGGTTCACTTGAAGATACCGGCTATTCGACTTGGATTCCTCGTGCGTTTCCAAACTCTCGGTGGGCAGGTCGGTACGCTCGCCATAAAGCAAGCGCCAGTCGCCCGAAGGTGCATTCCTCTGAGGCTGATAAGCGCCTTCCCAATGCGACTCGCGGTGAACGCTCTCCTTGCTGAAAGGGTTGAAGTTGGGGTCGATCGGAATATTGGGGATGGCCATGGGCGTTGTCATGCCCATCGCCGCACTGAAGTCGTTGTTAAGCTCAGACGACTCGTCGAAGTCGATCATCGGCGAGAGGTTGTGCTGCCCGATAGCCTTGCGCACAGCGGCATGAAGAATGGCATACACCAACTTGACATCCAAGAAGTTGACCTCTGTCTTGGTCGGATGGATGTTGATGTCGATGTCGGAAGGATCGACCTCGATATTGAGGAAATAGCCAGGGAAACTGTCTTTGGGAATCATCTCCAAATAGGCGTTCTCGATGGCATGATTGAGATAGGCGTGCTTGATAAAGCGCTTGTTCACAAAGAAATACTGTTCGCCTCGTGTCTTTCTGGCATATTCCGCCTTGACGATGTAGCCGTCGATGCTGACGCGGTCGGCCTCCTGATGGACATGCAGAAGCCGCTCGTCGTAAGCACTCCCAAAGAGTCCCACGATGCGTTGTTTGAGGTTGCCGGGATAGAGATGGTAAACCTCCTTGCCGTCGCTGGTCAAGGTGAAGCCTATTTCAGGGTTCATCAGCGTGACGCGGGTGAACTCCTCAATGATATGCCTCATCTCGGCCTGTGCCGACTTGAGGAAGTTGCGCCGTGCCGGCACGTTGAAAAACAAGTTCTTGACCGTAAAAGTAGTGCCAGGCTGCATCGGCGCCAGGGTCTGCTCCTTGACGATGGAGCCTTCGTTGACGACCTTCACCCCCACTTCATCCTCGCGGCGGCGCGTCTTCAGCTCCACTTGGGCGACGGCAGCGATGCTCGCCAAGGCCTCGCCACGGAAGCCCATCGTGCGGATGGAAAACAGGTCCTCAGCCTTACTGATCTTCGACGTGGCATGACGCTCGAAGCACAGCCGCGCGTCGGTCTCCGACATGCCACAGCCGTTGTCGACCACCATAATCATCGTCTTGCCAGCGTCTTTCACCACCAAGTCGATTTGGGTGGCGCCGGCATCCAACGCGTTCTCCATCAGCTCTTTGACAGCCGATGCCGGACGTTGTATCACCTCGCCTGCCGCAATCTGGTTGGCAACGCTGTCGGGAAGCAGTTTGATGACGTCCAACATACCTTATTTTCCCATCAGTCCACTAACGATGTTGGTCATCAGCGGGGTGCAGAAGATGAAATAGAAAACGAACACCACGAACACGCCCAACACGATGCGGCGGATGAGCTTAGCCCGTTGTTGTTCCTTGCTTTCCTCCTCGTTGGCCGCGCCCCAGCTCTTGCGCATCTTCAGCCGCAGCAGTTCCTCGTGCGTCAGTTTCGAGTCGAGGCCCGCAGCGGCTTTTTTCTCCTCCCATTCCTGCTGTTCGGGATCGTAATAACGGGGTTTGTAGCTGAATTTCTTTGGGTTATGTCGATAAAAGAATGCCATAGCGCTAAATTAATTTTTGCAAAGGTAGAAAAATTTCGCGACCTACAAGATATTATAGTCGAACTCTTCCTCGCCCGACGTGTCGAAATCGCCGTCGGTGATGTTTCGGTCGCATTCCATCGCGCCCCATTTGCCGTTCCATGTGGCCTCAAGCTGGTCGATCATGCCGTCGAGCTGCTCTATTTCGGGATCGCTCATCTCCGACTCCTGGCGGTAGTTGCCGACATCAGACCGCAGGCCGAGGATGGCGAAGTTGAGCACTTGCAACTCGTCGCAATCCGCCACTTCGTTGATTTTGGTTTCGATGGACTTGATCTCTTCTTCCATCGCCTTAAACTGTTTTGAAGGCTGGCTGCCGCAGGCAAAAAGCCCCAACTCCAACGCCAGCACAGCAATGATTGAGAATCTGCTCATGGTCGTGTTGTTTTTAGACTCCGTTGAACCCAACGGTTTCGGGCTTCAAAGATAGGCAAAAATTCCGACACCAAGCCCAAATGGAAAAAGTTTTTCCGCCCACTGCGTCCTATTAATAAATAAGGTGCAAGCAAACGAAAAAAAGCGCAAATGACGATTTTCAACTCCAACAAAACCAATCTTTTATAAGTTATAAACAACCTGTGTTGATTTCTTTTTCGGAAAAAACGGAAATTGTTTTCAAAAGAAAGGCTTGGCAATTCAAAGGAATCCCTTATATTTGCACGGTCTTATAGTGTAAAGGCAAAAAAATGAAGTATGACAAAATGAATACAATCAACTCAATTATTAACATTAAATTATTATCTATGAAAAAGTTACTTACTTTTTTCGTGGCTATGATTGCCTCCATTAGCTTGATGGCCCAAGTGACCACTTCGAGCATGTCGGGCAGGGTGAAAGACGCCCAGGGGACGCTTCCTGGCGCCACTGTCATCGCTGTCCACACCCCTTCTGGCACCACTTACGGTACCACAACCAACAGCGAAGGCCGCTTCACGCTGCAAGGCATGAGGGTCGGTGGTCCCTACACCGTCGAGGTCCGCTATGTGGGCTACTCACCTTCCAGGTTCGAGAACATCACCCTGAAGTTGGGCGAGACCTATCGCGCCGACTTCCTTCTCGAAAACAAGGCCGTCGGCCTTGATGAGGTTGTCGTGACGGGCGATGCCCCGAAGCCGACCAGCAGCTCCACCTCCACCGTGCTCAACGCGGAAGAGATCGCCACGCTGCCCACCATCAACCGCAGCATTACCGACATCGTCAAAGTGTCGCCTTACGCCAACGGTATGAGCTTTGCCGGTAGTGATGGCCGTTCCACCAACTTCACCGTCGACGGTGCCAACTTCAACAACAACTTTGGTTTGAGTCCCAACCTCCCCGGTGGCGGCACGCCCATCTCGGTTGACGCCATCGAGGAAGTCCAAGTCGTGGTTGCTCCTTTCGACGTTCGCCAGTCCAACTTCGTTGGTGGCGGCATCAACGCCATCACCAAGTCGGGCACCAACCAGTTCCACGGTTCGGTCTATACGTACTACACCAACCAGACGTTCCGTGGCAACAAGCTGCTGGGTGAAAGCCTCGGCACGCGCCCCGAAGAGAGCCGCTGGACCTACGGCGCCACCGTTGGCGGCCCCATCGTGAAGGACAAGCTGTTCTTCTTCATCAACGCCGAAAGAACCGAAGAGCCTTCGGAGGTGATCCAATACCGTCCGGATGCCGCATCGGCCGAAATCCTCGACAAGATTTACGACAAGCTGGTGAACGACTACAATTACAACCCGGGGTCATACAACAACTATCCTGGCGGCAACAACAACCTGAAACTGTTGGCCCGTTTGGACTGGAATATCAACGACAACAACAAGTTGATGTTCCGTTTCAACAAGACTGGCAACACCCAATGGTTCACGCCTAACGGCAACTCCTGCGACGACAACTTCCGCAACCGTGCCTACAACCGCTCAGGCCCGAACTCGTTCCCGTTCTCGAACAACATGTACTCGCAACGCAATGATGTGATGTCGTTCGCCACTGAATTGAACAGCCGTTTCTCGACCCAGGTCAGCAACCAGTTCATCTTCACCTACACTGACATCAACGACCAACGTGGCTCCAACTCAAGCCTCTTCCCGCACATCGACATCATGAGCGGCGACGAAGACTTCCAAGCCACTGGCAACTACATTCCTTTCACCAGCCTTGGTTATGAACTCTTCAGCTACAACAACGGTGTGAAGAACAAGGTGTTCAACGCCACCGACAACGTGACCTACTACACCGGCAGCCACAAGATCACCGCTGGTATCAACTGGGAGCGCCAAACCGCCAGCAACTCCTACATGCGTAACGGCACGGGTTACTACCGTTTCGCCAGCGTCGATGACTTCCTGACGGGTGCCCGCCCGTTGAGCTTCGCCCTCACCGCAGGCAACAACGGCGAGACCAACCCGCGTGGTGAAATCACCTACAACCAATTCGGACTGTACCTCCAAGACGACTGGAACATCACCGAGAACTTCAAGCTGAACTTCGGTGTTCGCGGCGATGCCATGTTCTTCGACGAATCGCAGCTGATGACCAACAATGCCATCCTTGAGTACAACATGGGCGGCAACGTCGTCAACACCGGCAAGTGGCCCACCAACCGTGTGCAAGCCTCTCCGCGCATCGGCTTCAACTGGGAGCCTACCGAAGGCCTTACCATCCGTGGCGGTAGCGGCGTGTTCCAAGGCCGTCTGCCCCTCGTGTTCTTCACCAATATGCCCCAAAACGCCGGCATGATCCAGTCGAGCTGGAACAAGAACGGCTTCAGCGGCAGCATTGCCCACGACTCCATCACCGGCTATTATGTCACCTACACCGACGAAACCGCAGCCAACCTTGACGCCCTCGTCCATAACGGCCACATCACCACCGATGTCAACGAAATGATCAGCATCCTTGGCCTCAACACCACCGTCACTCCCGAAGACGGCCAGCTCAGCGGCGACATCAACGGTGTCGACCCCAACTTCAGAATGCCCCAAATCTGGAAGTCGATGATCGGCATCGATTGGGATGTCCCGGTTTCGTTCCCCATGACCTTCACCTTGGAAGGTATGTTCAACAAGACCCTTTGGGGTGTCCGCCTCGTCGACTGGAACCTCAAGTATGACATGATTGCCAACGCTGGCGACGATGTCCGTTTCAACGGTCCCGACAACCGCGTCAACTACAGACTCCTCGTCGATGAAGAAGGCAACTCGAACTACACCTATGGTAACCACAGCGCCTACGTCCTGACCAACTCGAAAGAGGGCTACGGCTACATCGTCAACGCCGCCATCGACGTCACCCCGTTCAAGAACTTCAACCTCCGTGCCGCCTACACGCACACCGAGAGCAAGGAAATCTCCGGCATGCCTGGCAGCGCCGCTTCGTCGGCCTATTCCGGCCTGTATAGCATCGACGGCCCGACCTTCGTTGGCCTGCAACGCAGCCAATACGTCATTCCCGACAAGGTCACCGCTTCATTGGGTTACATGTTCCCGAGCCTCTTCGACGGCGATGGCGTCAGAATCAACCTGTTCTACACCGCTTACTCGGCTGATGGCTACAGCTACATCTACTCCAACGACATGAACGGCGACGGCATTGCCACCGACCTCATGTACATCCCCAACAGCGCCAACGACCTCAAGTGGGTGAGCGAAGAAGACAAGGCTGCCTTCCAAACCTTCATGGACAACGACCCGTATATGAGTACCCACAAGGGACAATATGCCGAGGCTTATGCCGGACGCTCGCCCTGGACTCACCTCCTCGACGCCCGCATCGCCAAGACCTTCAAGAAGACCATCGGCAAGACCACGCACTGCTTCGAACTCAGCGCCAACGTCAACAACATCCTCAACATGTTCAATTCTTCATGGGGCCTCTACAAGTACACCTGCTACGGCAGCTACGATGTCGTCAATCCTCTGAAAGTTGAGCGTTTCGAAGACAACACCCCTGTGTTCTCGATGAACAAAGTCAACGGCGAATATCCCACCCAGACCTATACCAACACCCACATCAACAGCGACCAATGCTGGTCACTGGTGTTCGGCCTGAAGTATAGCTTCTAACCCTCACGTTTGTAGAGACGGTGTATGCACACCGTCTCTACAAATCACAAACGAAAAAAGCACCTCGAACTTCGGGGTGCTTTTTTGTTGACATCTGTTGCTTTCGGATTATTCCTCAGCGATCTTCAGTTTGTCTTCAAGGACCTTGAGGTCTTCCTTGGCCTTGTTGATCTTCTTTTCGTATTCGGCGCGCATCAGCTCGGCGTTCTTGCTCTTGGCAAAGAAACCGATGTTGTTTTCAAGCACGGAAATCTCGTCGCGCAGTTTCTGGATGCGGGTCTGCAACTTGTTGCCTTCCCTCCGCACACGGTCGCCAGCGTTCGGATCGTCTTTCCAGCTCTCCATCATCTCGCGGAACTCGTTGGTCGAGGCCTCGTTTTGGTTCTTGCGCATCGTATCAAAGAGGCCGTCGATGAGTTCGCGGTACTCCTTATTAATATTATCCTTGTGTTTCATCGGGACATAGCCAATCTCAATCCAACGCTTCTGGAATGCCTTGATGGCCTCCATGTTCTCGTTGCGGCTTGCGCCCAATTCGAAGGTCTTGATTTCCTCCAGCAGGGCTTTCTTTGCGACAAGGTTGGCTTCCTCTTCGGTGCGTCGACCGCTGAAGTGCTCGTTCTTGCGGTTGAAGAACGTGTCGCAAGCGGCGCGGAAACGTTTCCACACCTTGTCGGCATGGCGTTTCGGCACTGGGCCGATGGTCTTCCATTCCTCTTGGAGCTTCTTCATCTGCTCGGTGGCCGATTTCCAGTCAGTCGATTCCATCAAGCCTTCAGCCTCGATGCAGAGTTGGGTCTTGCGCTCCAGGTTCTCCGTCTGGCGGTCCTTCAAGCCGGCGAAGAAAGCCTTCTTCTTGGCGAAGAAAGTGTCCATAGAGGAGCGGAAGCGTTGCCAGATTTCCTCGTTGTCTTTCTTGCTGGCAGGACCCACCGTCTTCCAAACACCGAAAATCTCGGAAAGCTCGGTCGACTTCTTCTGCCATGCATTGACGCTGACATAATCCTCGGCGACAAGCTCCTCCGCTTTTTCGCACAGGGCTTTCTTCGCTTCGAGGTTGCCGCTTTGTTCCTCCTCTATCTTGGCATAGTGTTCGCGACGGATTTGATTAATCTTATCGGTAGCGGCCTTGAAACGTTCCCAGATTTCGTCTTTCTTGTCTTGTGGCACGGGACCGATCTCTTTCCAGTCCTCATGGAGTTTCTGCAACGCCTTGAAGGCCTTGGTGATGGACTTCTCGTCCAAGAGTTCCTCTGCTTTCTCGCACAGCTCTATCTTGGCGTCGAGGTTCTTCTTCATGTCGAGGTCGCGCAGCTCGCGTCCGATCCTCACCTTGTCGAAGAACTTCTCGACGAGGAAGTGGTAGTTGTTCCAAAGGTTGGAGTTCTCGGTTGCCGGCACAGGACCTATTTCCTTCCAACGGTCTTGCAGTGCGCGGAAGTCGTCGTAAGTCTTCTTCAGCGTGTCGTCAGAAGCGATGATTTCCTTCAGTTCATCAAGGATGGCTTGCTTCTTGGCCAGATTGTCGGCCTTTTGCTTTTCAAGGTCCTCGTTTTGCTTGGCACGGTTGGCCTTGAAGATGCCAAAGGCAGCATTGAAACGCTGCTCGACGGGGTCTTCCACATGCTGGAAACTCTCGGCTTCGCCACCGCCTTGGAGGAACTTCTCGAGTTCGCTGTCCATATCTTCCTTGTTCAACTTATTGAAATGGAGACGGATGGCCGCGACCTTATCCTTGATGTTCTGTACATCGGCATCCTTGACGAGTTCTTCAAGCATCTCCACAAGCTGCAACTTGTTGAGGCCTTCCAAATCGGCATTGTCCTCCACCATTTCATCCTCGTCCTGATCGGCGATTTCCGTCATTTCCGGCATCATTTCGTCGGCCACAGGGGCTGGTGTGTCGTCAAAGGACTTTGCCTCGACTCTCACCTTGCCAGGCAGGATGTTAGGCTGGATCAGTTTGACAATCTTCTTTTTCTCATTCGCGTCAATGGCCTTCTTTGACACATTTGACGTAATCTGTTCATTCTCAATCCCTTCCTGAGCGATGGGATTTTGATTCTGTTGTTCGTTGTTTTCCATTTCACATAAGTTTTAAGGCGAATCGCGGCGAGACGCCCGATTAAGTTTGTACAATTAAGCCTGCAAATATAGGAATTATTTGCAAACCAAAAGGTTTTTTTGTCGAAATCGCCATTTTATCCATATTAATTGCCAATGTCAATTTTGGACGAGGCAACGGAGACAAAAAATATACAATTGATAATCAACGAAAAACATATTTTTTTAAAAAAAATCGCAAAAAAAGGATGAGGGTAACGGAAAAATGTCTACTTTTGCACCGCAATTCACAACCGAGGAGAGGTGGGTGAGTGGCTGAAACCAACAGTTTGCTAAACTGTCGTATCCTGCAAAGGGTACCGGGGGTTCGAATCCCCCCTTCTCCGCGAAGAAAGAAAGACGATGACGAATCGTCTTTTTTTTCGGGGTATGGCGCAGTCCGGCTAGCGCACCTGCTTTGGGAGCAGGGGGTCGAAGGTTCGAATCCTTTTGCCCCGACGGTAAAAATCAAGGAGCTACAAGAAATTGTAGCTCCTATTTTTGTTTTGTGAGATATTTCGCCCTCTCTTTGTAAAACGGGAAAAGAAAAAAACTATCTTTGCACCCTAATAGGAGATTCCAACGAAATTAAATCCAAACCATCAGAAAATGGCACTCAACAACCTTTTCACAAGGGGCGGAAACCGCGAGAAGCACTTCTTCCCCACATATGCCAAACAGGCTGAAACTGCGCAGATTGCCGCAAAATACCTCAAGGAACTCGTCAAAAGCGACGACCCCGAGGAACGCAAACTGCTCACCCGCATGATCAAGAAACAGGAATCGACTGGCGACGAGCTGCTGCGCGAGTTCTATGTCGAACTCAACGAGGCCTTCGTCACGCCCTTCGACCGCGAAGACATGAACGCACTTGCCATGGACTTGGACAAGTTCCTCGACTTCATCAACCACTCTGCCAAGACCATCCTGATGTACAACCCCAAGAAGATCGACAAGCAAATCAAGGAAATCATCGACAACATCCACGAGGACGCCAACCTCATCCTCGGAATCTTCAACCTGCTCGACAACCTTGGAAACAATCATCAGCAAATCAGTGAGATGTGCCAAAAGGTAACCTTGATTGAACATGCCGTCGACGACATCTATGGCGACTACATCTCCTACCTCTTCACCAACGAACAGGACGAGATTGAATTGTTGAAATACAAGGAGATAGCCCAAGTGGTGGAAGACACCACCGACCGTGCCAAGGACGTGACCACCACCGTTAAAAGTCTTATCATAAAAGAATCGTGATGAACCTCCTTACCATAGCCGTCATCCTCTCCATCCTGTTGGCTTTCGTCTTCACCTTCCTCAACGGCATGAACGACGCGGCCAACTCCATCTCGACCATCATCGCCACAAAGGTGATGACCCCAATGCAAGCCATCCTGTGGGCCTCGTTCTGGGAGTTCACCGCGTTCATCATCATCCGCTTGGTCTTCAACCAGCAGTTTGCCGTGGGCAACACCATGGCCAACTTTGCCGACCAAAACGTCATCGACCCCTACCTCATCCTCTCGGCCCTTGTGGGTGCGGCCATCTGGGTGGCCATCTGCACCAAAAGCGGCATGCCCATCTCCACGTCGCACGCCCTCATCGGCGGCATCATCGGGGCGGCATGGTTCGTCAACGGAGGTAGTGTCTTGCACATGAAACCCATCATTATCACATTGGCATTCATTGTGTTGTCACCGTTAATCGGATTGTTCTTGGGGTTCTTCCTCGAGTGTCTTTTCCTAAGGGTCTTCAAGAACACTCCGCGAAAACGTGTCGATAAGATCTTCAAGGTGTTGCAACACTTCTCGACGGCGGCCTTCTGCATCGGCCACGGCTCCAACGACGCGCCCAAGACGATGGGCATCATCGCCGTGCTGATGGCCAGCGTGTTCACAACGCAAGGCGTGACGCCAGCCATGAAGGAGTTCATCTCCAATTTCTACGATAGCAGCCAAGCCTTCCACATCCCCGACATCCTTGCCGTCGTTTGCTACATCATCATGTCGTTGGGCATCTTGATTGGCGGAAAGAACGTCATCAAGACCATGGGCGGCGGCTTGGCCAAAATCACGCCCATACGTGGCTTCTCAGCCGAGTTAGCCGGTGCCACCACCTTGATAGCCACCTCTTTCATGGGTATCCCCGTCAGCACGACGCACACCATCACTGGCGGCGTCATCGGCGTAGGCCTGACCGATGGGGTGAAGTCGGTGAAATGGGTCACGGCGCGACGCATCGTCCTGTCGTGGATCCTCACCATCCCCGTGCCGCTCGTCATCGCGGGCGTGCTCAACCTGTTGTTCCACCTCTTACCAATTTAATCCAATGAGTCTCAACAGTTTCTTCCAGTTTTTCGTCCCCAAGGAGACCAAATTCTACCCGCTCTACCAGAAGCAGGCGGAATACATCGAGAAAGCCGCCAAGCTCCTGCGGCAGATGCTCATTGAGACCGACCTCGACCGATTGGAAAGCCTGAAAAAGGAAATCAAGGACTGCGAGACAGGCGGCGACCATGTGCTTACCGACTTCTACACCCAGCTGTTCAGCACCATCCTGACCCCTTTCGACCGCGAGGAAGTACACGAACTCGCCGAGATGATGGACACCTTCCTCGACCGTATCGACGACTCGGCCAACATCGTGCTCACGCGACGCTTTCTCGCTGTGGACGAAGACCTTAACACCATGGCCGACAACATCATGTTTGCCGCCGAAAACCTCACTGCCATCTTCCGAGACCTCGAATTCATCGACACGGAAAGAGGCAAGGAAATGGTTCGTTTGTGCCACGAAATCAAGACCTTGGAGCACGACAACGACGAACTCTATGGCAACTATATCAGCAAATTGTTCCAACAAGACTACAGCCTCACCGAGATCATCAAACGCAAAGATCTGGTGCAAGTGCTTGAAAACACGACAAATTCAGTGAAATATATATCGGATAAAGTTAGAAGTATTCTTAGTAAGATGTAAAGCGGCGTTTCGACAGGCTCAACGACCGCCAGGGTCCCTGAGCTTGTCGAAGGGCTCGACCAAAACAAACAAAAACATGCGACAAATCATCAACAGCCTATTAGACAACGACCTATACACCTTCAGCGTGTGCTACGCCTACCTCCAGAAATTCCCCCGCGCCATCGGGCAATACACCTTCGTCGACCGCAACAACACGGTCTATCCCGAAGGCTTCGCCGAGCTGCTGCGTGAACAGTTCGACAGCTATGCCAACCTGAAAATCACCGACGAGGAAGTGCATTTCATGAAACGCAAATGCTACTATTTCCCCTTGTGGTTCTTCACCTTCCTGCGCGGCTTCCGCATGAAGCCCTCCGAGGTCGAGGTGAGCCAAGACGAGGAAGGCCATCTCCACATCCAGGTGACCGGCCTGCTCTGGCGCACCGTGTTTTGGGAGATGCCTATCTTGGCCACCGTCAGCGAGCTGATGCACGAGCTGAAAGGCGAGTTTGAGACCTACGATGCCGAGAAGGAATACAAGAAATCCTACGACAAGGCCATCCGACTCATTGGCAACGGCGTGAAGTTCAGCGACTTCGGAACGCGTCGGCGCTTCTCGTTCGACCATCAGGAACGCGTTATCCAGAGCTTCATTGCGGCACAGAAGCAGTTCACCAAGACCTGCTTTGTGGGTACCAGCAACGTGCTGTTGGCCATGAAATACGACCTCACCCCCATCGGCACGATGAGTCACCAGTTCATCGAGACCTGCTCGCTCTACGGCTACAACGAGGCCAACTACTTAGCCATGGACTACTGGCAGGACGTGTATGCCGGCAGCCTCGGTGTGTTCCTCTACGACACCTACACCCGCAAGGCCTTCTTCCAAAACTTCACCACACTCCACGCCAAGCTGTTTGACGGCTTGCGCGTCGACAGCGGCGACAACTACGAAGCCTTGGAGGAAATCATCGCGAAATACAAGGAACTCGGCATCGACCCGGCGCAGAAGTCCATCATCTTCAGCAACGGTCTCAACGTTAACGAAGCCTTAGCCATCCACGAGGCAGTGAACGGGCGAATGCAAGACTCGTTCGGCATCGGCACCCACCTGACTTGCGACGTCGACAACGTGAAAGCCATGAACATCGTCGTGAAGCTCACCGCCGCCAAGATCACCGAAAAGAGAAATTGGAAGAAAGTGGTCAAACTCTCTGACGACCTCGGCAAGTACACCGGCGACCCTGAAGAGATTGAAATCTGCAAGAAGACGCTGGAGATTGAATAAGAGGTAATATTACGCAAGTTTCAAGGCCTTATTACGGGTTTGATTCAAAAGCCTAAAAAAGCAAAGAAGCCCCTCAAAACAAAATTGGGGGGCTTTTTTGATGCTCCAATTAATACATCAAGCCAAAATGCCAAAGGGGAAGTATATTGAACATCCCTCGCTCAACATCGTCTTTCACGACAAAAGCGTTGTCCGCGTGCTCAATTTGCTTTTGCTGCTTGTTCTTTCCTCCCAATTCAAAGGTATAGGTATTGTCAACCAAAAAATCGGAAACTGTCGAAGACAGTACGCCATGGTTCACTTGCAATTGATTGAGGAAAAATGTCTCACGGGATGATGCCGTGCAAGTAGCGCAAAAAGCCTGTGTCGGTCTCTTTCAGCAGGTTATGGTATCTGAACAATAAGGTATCCATGTCGATTTTGCGGGTTTAATGAATGTTTCGCCTGCAAAAACACGAAATTGTCGAATGTAATCGACAAAAATATAGAAAAATTGCAAAGTATAGTTTGCAAAATGGCGGGGAAATTGTCGGGTAAAGGCGGCAAACTGCTTGTTCAAGTTTCAAAACGGATCATAATCCTTAAGATATATGACAGAGAAATCATCCGCATCCCGGAATTCATTTGTGATGATGTTTTTATCTATCGGGAAGGTTTCTTCTGCAAGTTTCAAGAGTTGTTCCCAGCTCCAATCCAAGTATGTCTTGAAGTTGCTTTTAAGCAATTGGATGGTATCGGCCTGATTGTATTCTTTCGACAAAAAGCCCGGTATGTTCAGTTGAAGACGCTTGTTCCACAACAGGAATTTCATGATGGTGCTTGTGTTGCCAGTATTGCTAAGTGTCCAAATCAGGTATTGCATGCCTGGCAGAAAAGTTAGAGACGGCTTGTGGTTAAGCAGCAACGACAAGAAGTATTCGTAATTGTCATAAAACTCTCCGATGGGATAATAGACTTTCTTTTCCCAAAACTCCGAATAGTAGTTTGGCGGTTGGTATCCATCCGTCAGAGAGTGTAGGACATGACCAAAAAGCAAGTTTTCTGCTTCGGTTTGGTCAAGGTGAAGGTGGTTGCTTGCAATGATGCGGCAATACTCCTTGCGTGATAGCCTATACTTGTCGATTATGAAATCATTGTCCGATGCAAGACGCAGGCACAATGACAAATAATCTGTCTCCCTAATCTCAAATTCATGTGACAACACATAATCCAATGGAAACCTGTGCGCAATGACTCTTAGACAATTTGGTTCCCTGTAAGTCTGCCAATTCCGTTCAATATCAGGGATGATGGCATCGTCCCACCATTCCGGCAACAATTTCAAATAACAGATTCTTCTGGTATAACTGTCTGCTGTAAGCAGGGCTTTCATGATAAAGATCTGGCAGTCGTGCGTTTGCGCGAAGAATCGTTGCTCAAGTTGAATACACGCATCCTCTCTTTCCTCCTCATTGCCTTGGTAGAAGATTTTCAGAAGCGTTTCAATGGGCTTGTTTTCCCTTAATGGCTTTGGCTCATTGGACGAGAGTTTAATGTCTCCAACAACCGTTGCAATCTCATGTTCCGTCAGTTTCTTCAAGAACTTTTTGAACGCTTCGGGATGCTTTCTCTCCAAATCCACCCAATCGGCATTCATTAAAGTGTCTTTGTCAACCCCGAATTCCTTAAAAAAGGACTCGGGTAGATTGTCGACTATCTCATCGATAATGAGATAATCCTCCTCATCGAGAGTGATTTCGTCGATGCCTTTCTTGAAGTTTTCCTGCATCTGAGCTTTGTGCTTTTTCATTCGGTTGAGTTCATCCGAATCTATCAGGAGGAGTTCATTTTTCAGGCGCTCGGCGAGGTCTGCGAATTTTTCGGTGGGGTTGTCGTTCATTGGTTCTCGTTTTTGTCTTTTTTCCAAACGGCACGAAGCCCACCGATGAGTGCCGCAAACAAAATGATACCGAAAATGCCAGGCGTGGCTGCTCCAGAGTCGCTTCTTATCCCAGTGACAACTGCCGACAAGACAATGAAAACGACTACGATGACGATTGTGACGATGATTTTTGTTCCTTTTTCCATGATTGAAATGTTTTTGCGTTTATAATTGAAATTCGTGCCGCAAAAATACTTCAACCCATTTTGCGCCTCTCACTTTTACAAGGCTTGCAAATCCACCAATTCGCGGGGCAACGTGATTCTTTTCGGTTCCCCTCGTCTTCCTGTGACAAAATAGTGTTGGGCATAGGCAAAGTCAAAATGCGTGAGGAAGGCTTCTCGGATACGGGAGCATTTCTCGTTGATGGAGTTTTTGGTCGGGTCGGTGATGTCGCGAATGCTGTTCTCTATGTTGCTCTCTATAACTCTGTTGCTGACTTGCTTGTAGAGGTCAAGCAATTCGTCGTGATAGTCGCGAAGTCGCTTGAACGGTATGCCTTCAGGGTGTCTAAGGAAAAGCAGGTAAACGGCTTTCGGCAGTGGCGACATGGTAATTTCCAGATTGTTATAGTCTGGAAGGAATATCCTATAATCTTTATCAACAACCAAACGGCTCAAAGTGGGCCGTTCTTCGACAAGTTCACGCAAAAGGTGTAGTTGAACGCCTCTTTTCCGCAATTCTATGATTCTTTGCCGTATTTCAACTGTCAAATCATCAATGCTTTTGTCTGCAAACAGGAGGTTGTCGCTACCGTCATTGAAATAATGGTCGGCAACATCTTCTTCGTTTTTGGGTTTTGACAAAGCATTGAAAGAGCTTCCCGATTCTCCCCGATAACTGAATGTGAGATGTTTCAGATACTTTTCAAATTGGTCGGAGAACGGAACGAATGCATCAGCAACCAGAGGTCGATAGGTGTAATAATAGTTTTCGGGATTTTCGGCCTCCATTTGGACGAAATGAATCAACGCAGGGCCTTCAATACTCCCTGAAAGGATGTGGCTTTTCAGTGTTTCAATAGTTAGGTTGCCGTTCACAAACGAGGACTCCTGCCCAAGAAAGGGAAACATGTAATGAAGTGCTTCTTTGGGAACCTCTTGACCGCATAGCTTTGGCAAATAGATGAAAGTAGCCTTTTTTGAAAGGAACTGCTGCTGGATTTCCTCATAGTGTTCTTGGATATACCCATTGACGGCGGGGTCAAATTCGTTTTCCACATAAATCACATCGTGAACATCGGGGGTGAAGGGGAGGTTGAGGTCAAACAGGATGTATTTTTGGTTGCTCTTGACACCCCTTTGTGCTGGTGTTTGGATGTCTTTTGGAGGCTTCGATGGCAAGTAAGGCTTTGGCTTCCTTTTTCGTCTTAGGAGTATGAGAGGGAGGAGGAGAGCGACAAGGGTTACGCTGATTATTATTGTTGTATGCATAGATTTAAACTCCTAAATTATTGCTGATTTTGTCATAATCTTACTTTTCAAAAACTCATTCAAAAGAAATTGTAGTAATCAGGCTTTGCGGTACTATCAATAACGATGCCCAATTAATAAGGTTGGTATTCTGTTTTGCTCATACTCGGTTGGTAATCGAATTGTTTCCTATCATAGGTAACTCCACAAGAATTACAGCTAAACTTTCCATCTCCAATAGACATGGCTCGCTCACCACATTTGTAGCAATAAAACTCCCGCTTTTCTAAATGGCCCATTCGATTATTAAGAAAATCACGCCAATACTGAGGGACGGGAAGTCCCAAAGTTTTAAGATTTTCAATTCTTTGTTCTGCTGTCCTATTCGAGCAACATGAACCACAATTACAACAAATATACCATTGATTTGGGCACGTTTTGGAGTCTCTTTGATCAATGATTTCATTACATTTCCAATTAAAACACTTTGAAATATAAATACTTTGATAATAATGTTGGCATTGAGGGTTTGTACAACGGAAATGAGTTACCAAATGCGTGTAATAATTGGAAATATCTTCAGGTTGAAGCACTTCATTACACTCACGGCAATACAAATGATCAACCAATTTATTAACTCGATTGATAATGGAAGAAAATATCAAATACTTACCATGCTTCACAATTCTTCCTTTATCATCTTTGGAATCCATGTTGATGTTGAGTATTCGGCAAAAATCCAACAAGGTATAGTTCTGCCAATCATCGCATTTGTGATATGTAACAGCATCTCTAAAACACGGGCTATTCCTGCACCACAGGAAAAACTTGTCGTGAATATAGTGTTTCGTTGGGCTCATTCTTCCTTCACAATAAGAAATGCCAGATGGACATCCCGATTCAATTGGAGTATAAATGCTCATATGATAGTTCCCAGTCCCTTCAATCGTTAACCCATACTGTTTAGCTATTTCAACGAGGTTGTCTTTTTGATCTAATGGCACTTCCCAATAGCTCTGCGACTGATTCCATTTCCGCCCTGGCAAATTACCTATTGCTTTGATTATACCATCGAAACACTCATTGTGTCTTGTTTCATAGTGCCAACCCTGTCCCCTAGTATATTCACGTTTCTGAACGTTCGTGAATACTGTTACCTTGTAGAGATTATCACTTAACGTTTCTATCTTACCGTTTTGGGTTCGATACCCATCCCATTTATACTCATATCTTCCAGTACAATTGTCAAAATAACTACCAATATGGAAATTCACTTCCTTATCTATCAATGAAGCCGTAATAATGCATGCAAGAACATCCTTGTCATAGATGATAGTTCCTTCCTTTGAAAGCCGTTGTAAACATTTTATAACAACGTCTGTGGAAATATCAATGGGAATTGTTGGGTGCAACTTGGAAATTTCATTGTACAAATCATTATCTATCCTAATTAGCATTGATAGTCTTTCAACATCCAAATCAAATCTACCAACATCTGCTAAATAGAATAACTTTTTTAAAATCAGGACTTGGTCTTTTGGAGAAAAATAGATGAACTTCGAACACAATGTTCCAAACTCAAAACTATCGTATCTACCATAGAGCCACAAAATAAGATTATAAAAATCTGAATTTAAAGATTTTATTTGCTCAATAATACCATCAAAAGAAAGGTCTATAGCTAATTTTATATGCTGTAAAGCTCTCTGAAAGTTCATTCTGTTTTTAATCGGATTATCATGACCAAAATAATCCAAAAGAATCCGTTTGACACTATCTTCAGACATTCGTCCTTTCCTAAACTTTTCCTTTAGCTTTTTATAATCATCTTCCTCGTGTTGTAGTAGGTTAGACAAATAGTCAATACTTATTTCATCGAAGTTGTTTTTATCCCATAATATGTATTTTCCCCGCTCATCCAAAGTTTTGGCAAAAGACTTCTGCCATACTTTATAACGATCGCCCAAAAACTCTTCTATTTGAAGGGCTAAATAATCGCAGAAGAAATCTAAAGTCTTTTGCTCACCTTCTTCCATCATTTTATGAAGCATTTCAATAGACCAAACGTCAAATGTATCAGGTCGATATACAAAACCTATTTGGTATAATGCGTCCCAAAGTTTGAACCACTGATATGCGAGGTTAAGGTGGTTTTCGT
>R27__coassemble_403_pt1 | contig 29206 bp, 26 predicted proteins | sample R27__metabat2_low_PE_013 | metagenome-assembled genome bin R27 | reverse complement strand
TTGTCGAGGTCTTCCTTTTGTTCTTTCTTTTTGGTCAGGAATGAGAATAGGCCCATGGTATTTCTTTTTTTGACTGCGGGACTCCGAGACTACGGGACTTCGAGACTTTTGGTTGTCCCGTAGTCGCGTAGTCTCGCAGTCTCGTGTCCGATTACACAAACACAAAAAGGCTCTCCCATAATGGTTATGGAAAAGCCTGACTTTCAAATGATAACTTCAATTATCTCTTAGCAAGGAACTCCTGCACCTTGTCGGCAGGAACGACGGTCTCCTCGAAATAATAGGCACCAGTCTTCTCAGAACGCTTCATTCTGATCACCTTGCTATAGGTCTTGTCCAAACTACGAAGTGTAGCAACTGCTTTCTTTGCCATAACTCTTAATTATTTAATCTCCTTGTGGAGGGTCATTCTTTTGAGAATCGGGTTATACTTCATCAACTCCAAGCGTTCGGGAGTGTTCTTCTTGTTCTTCATGGTGTAGTACCTTGAAGTGCCAGGCATTCCGCTTGCCTTATGTTCGGTGCATTCGAGAATGACCTTCACGCGTGCGTCTTTCTGTTTCTTTGACATTGCTTTAACTCCTTTTTAATTTGGCTGCAAAAGTACAACTTTTTTGGATACCAGCAACCTGTTTTTCAAAATTTTATTCTCCTTGGATAACCTTGTTCACAATTTGCAGAATTTCAGCTTCTTGCGCAAGAGCAGCAGCTTCAATATCGGCGGCTTCCTTCAGAATTTCGGCCTTGAAAGCCTCGTCTTTCAGCGATGCAGCGTTGATTTTGACGTTCAGATGGGCACCCATGACGGCGGAACGAGCGCACAAAGCACCCACGCCGGCATCGGTGACAGAGTTCGGATTGCCAGTCTCAGCCATGGCGCGGACGACCTCAAATGCCTTGAAGGCGGCCTTCATCGTGTGGAAAGGCACCTGGGTGGCATATTTCGTGGCCTCTTGGATGGCGGCGCTACGGGCAGCCTTCTCCTCGTCGGTCTTCTTGGGCAAGCCGAAGGCATCCATGATCTTGTTGAAGGCGTTGGTGTCCTCATCGACGAGTTCAAGCAGCTCATCCTTGATGGCTTGGCCTTTGACGGCCCAATTGCTGAACTCTTCCCAACGCTCGTCCCAGCCCGGCTTGTGCGACGACAGGTTGGCGACCATCGTGGCCAACGAAGCGCCAAGAGCACCCATGTAGGCCGAGATGGAACCACCACCAGGAGCGGGGCTTTCGCTTGCCGTCTCGTTGGCGAAGCCCGTGCAGGTCATGTCGACGAGTTTTTTCTGCGTGTGGTCTTCGATGAGGTATTCGATGACCTTTTCCTTCGGGTTGAAGGGCTTCAGGTCGTCGAGGCCCATCGACTTGACGGCGATCTTCATGATTTCCTCTTCGCTCACGCCGAGGCTACGTTGCTGCTTGGCCAAATAGAACTTGCCAGCGTCCATCAGCACTTTCTTGGGAATGAGGCCGACGATTTCGCAGCCGGTGACGCGCACGCCACGGGCAGCGGCCTTGGCGCAGACCTCCTCAAAGCAGACGTGGACGGGCGAAACGCTGATGTTGGTGATGTTCATCGACACCTGGGCGATGCCGTAGTCCTCGATGAACCAGCCGATGGCCTTGGTGGCCTTCAGCGTTCCGGGAATCATGATCGGCTTGCCGTTTTCGTCCTTCATCGGCTTGCCGGTCACCTTGCCGCCTTCGCGCATCGGGCGACCTTTTTCGCGCACGTCGAAAGCGATGGCGTTGGCGCGGCGCGTCGAGGTGGTGTTGAGGTTATAGTTGATGGCCACGAGGAAGTCGCGGGCACCCACTTGGGTGGCACCTGTGTGGGCCACGTGTTCGTTCCATTCGTTGGGGCCGAAGTCGGGCTTCCATTGCTCTGTGCCAAGGCGCGAGGCCAAGGATTCGTATTCGCCCGTGCGGCAATAAGCGAGGTTGCGGCGCTCCTTGATGTAGGCGGCCTCCTCGTAGCAGTAAATCGGGATGTTGAGTTCTTCGCCGAGGCGTTTGCCCAGCTTGTGGGCGTACTCAACCACCTCTTCCATGGTGATGTTGCTCACAGGGATAAGCGGGCACACGTCGGTGGCACCTTGGCGCGGATGGGCGCCGTGATGCTGGCTCATGTCGATAAGTTCGGCGGCTTTCTTCACCACACGGTAGGCGGCTTCGCACACAGGCTCAGGCTCGCCCACAAAGGTGATGACGGTGCGGTTGGTGGTCATGCCAGGATCTACATCCAGCAACTTGACGCCTTCCACTTTCTCGATTTCAGCGGTCACTTGGTCAATGATATTCTTGTCGCGGCCTTCGCTGATATTCGGCACGCATTCAATGAGTTGTTTCATTATTTAGGATTTAAAGATTTAAGATTCAAAATTTAAAATTTGCCTATCGGGGTTCGTTGAATCCCCCGCCCTTCGGGCACCCCCTTAAAAGGGGGAAACCTACCGGACGCGGGCCTACCAGACCCAAGTCGTGCGTCGCTTCGCGCCTCCCCCTTTTAAGGGGGCAGGGGGATTCAACAAACACGCATTACGTCACTACCGATTATGCGGCTGCAAAGGTAGGGCTTTTTTCGATACGAAACGAAAGAGAAATCAATCCTGTTTGTCTTCCAACTTGAAAACGATAGGAATCTGGTATGAAACTCTGACGGGCTCACCTCGGTGCATGCCAGGTTTCCATCGGGGCATGGATTCCACTACACGGATGGCCTCGGCATCGAGCTCGCTATCCACACCTCGCAGATTTCTTACATTGGAAATGCTACCGTCTTTTTCAACAATAAAACCAATAAAGACACGTCCTTGAATGCCTTTCTCCCTGGCTTTCTGAGGATAATGGATATTCTTGGAAATATAGTGAAACAATTCTGCCTCGCCCCCCGGAAATTCCGGCATCTGCTCGACAATCTGATAAACATCCGATTCTCCTTCAACTTCTCCTACTTCCGGGAAAACCTCTGGCATTTCTCCTTCTATTCCTTCAATTACAACTACATCTCCTGAAATCGCCAGAGGTTCTTCGTTTTTGCAAGTTACTTTTTTCTTTTCTGCTTTCATCGTATCCGGCTCCGGTGCCAGCACATCGCCTTCCAACAAATAAGCATCATCGGGGATGGTGTCGTTGGAGATACTATCGTTGGGCATCTCGGTGGAATCGGGAGTATGCATCACTTCACCAGCCAAAGGCTCGGGAACAGGATGATTGCATGAAGTGGCCGCAAACAAGGTTCCCAACGACATTCCGGCGAAAACCGCCGCCTTGCCCATACGCTGCCGTTTCTCCAATTCGCGCTCAAGGTAGCGCACTTCGGCCTCGCACTTTGGGCAGGTGCCGAGGCAGTCGCCTTGGTAGGTACATTCCGAAACGACCAAGTCAATGTCGTTCTCCGCCGCAATCTGCTTGCGGATTTCCTTCAGGATTTTGCAGGTTTGTTTGCCTTTTGCCATGGTTATTTCTGTTTTTCGTTCTCTAATTTGAAATTGAATGGAAGCTGGTATTGCACACGAACTGGCTTACCCCTCTGTATGGCAGGCTTCCATTTAGGCATTTTCCTCACCACATCCATCGCTGCCTCATCGCAACCGTAGCCAATCCCTCTCAACAACTTGATGCTTGACAAACTACCGTCTTTCTCTACAATAAAACTGACAAAAACTTTGCCTTCAATTTCCGCATCTTTCGCCTCTTGAGGATAAACAAGATTGGCATTAATGAAATCGAACATTGCATCAAAACCACCAGGATACTCTGGCATATTTTCAACGGCATTTATTATCTCTTCAACGACTTCCTGTTTATGACCAAAAAAGACTGGCACCTCATAAGGATAACAAATTGCCTTGCCACGTTGTATGGCCGGCATCCATTTGGGCATTCCCATAAAAACCTCCAAAGCCGCCTCATCACAACCATAGCCCAATCCTCTAAGCACCTTGAAGCAAGCCAAACTGCCATCTTCAGTCACAACTACTCCAACAAAAACGCGTCCTTCAACGCCTGCATTCTTTGCTTCCTGAGGATAAACCAAGTGCTCAGAAATGTATTTCATCAATGCGGTCTCTCCACCAGGGAAATTGGGCATTTGCTCTGGGACTCCCCACATGACTTGCTCGTCATCGGGCCACCAAAAATCACAATCGATTGAATCCATCGTCTGAGCCACCGCGCATTGAGCGAACAACGGCAGCATCAATCCAAGTACGATCTTTTTCATCATGGCTATTCGTTTTAATATGTTATCATCGGAAAATGCAGCTTCTGCACGCATTGGCAAGCGAATGGTATCTTCTCTCCCGAATTCAATTCCCAAATGGCAGGCTTCCATTCCATGAACTTGAACAGTGCCGCGACTTGGGCATCCAGTTGCTCATTGACACCTTTAATAATATCAATGTGCGACAATTTGCCATTGGGTTCCACAGTGAAAGCCACTTCCATGTCGCCGTAAGCGTTGCCATCGGCATTCTTGCCCAAGTTTTGGGATATAAACTCAAGCATTGATGATTCTCCATAGGGATAATTTGGAGCATAAAACCCTTTGGTATTTTCTTTTATATAATCGGTAAGAGAGGTGATGTCAGACGATGTGACATCAAAAGGAAATTCTAAATCAAAACCGACGATAGACAAATCCTTCAAATCAGGAAATGAGAACAAATCCACCAACTCTGGTTTTGCGAGTAACTCCATAGGCTCGAAATGGTATAAAGGAGAATATGGCATTTTCCCCATCAATTCCGAATCTGACTGCGTTATCACAGGGACCACATAGCCTTCCAATATAGTCTCAGTATTATTGTTCTGTGAAGGGATTGTATCCGGTGTCTGCGCCAAAGCCACTTGACTTGCGCCCAGCAAACCTACGGAAAGTCCAGCCACGACTGCGGTTTTCCCCATCCGCTGCCGTTTCTCCAATTCGCGCTCCAGATAGCGCACTTCGGCCTCGCATTTCGGGCAGGTACCGAGGCAATCGCCTTGGTAGGTGCATTCCTCAATGACCAACTTAATGTCGTTCTCCGCCGCAATCTGCTTGCGGATTTCCTTCAGGATTTTGCAGGTTTGTTTGCCTTTTGCCATGGTTATCATTTTTTTGTTTTAACGAGGCAAAAATACGATTTATTTTAAATAAAACACAGTTTGAAGCGATTTTTTTCAAAGTAATCGGGCCCTTCGACGGGCTCAGGGGCCCTACCCTCCTAATTAAAGCCAAGGCCTTTGAGCCTGTCGAAGGACCGACCTCTTTACCTTATTATATAATGGAACTCATCAATATCCATCACACCCATCGATTTAAGGCGTTCGATGCTATTCGCCACATCCTCATCCGTATTGAACTCAGGAATATGAGGAACACGCACTTTGATGCGGTTAGGGTCGCCGTTTTGCAGGAGCCATTGCAGGTTTTCCAAAACGATGTTGTTCGCCTTGCCTGTGTAAGCCTCATAAATCTCGGGATTCATGTCCTTGATGTCGATGATGTAGCCGTCGACGATAGGATCAATGGCTTGAACCGTCGCCAAAGGCACATGGAGGCTGGTCTCGACGACAATCTGCCACTGCCTTCCGCAAAGGTTCCTAAACGCTTGTATGAAAGGCAGTTGCAGCAAAGGTTCTCCCCCACCAAAAGTGATGCCTCCATGCGTGGCCAGGAAATACAACTGGTCGATTTTCACCTCCTCAAAGAGCAATTCTGGCGTATACAAACGACCTTTTTCAGGCTCCCACGACTGTTTGTTGAGGCAATACTTGCAGCGTAAGGGGCATTCCGTGAACGCCACCAAGGTGGTGACACCCTCGCCGTCGGTAGTCAAGCGGTGGCGGCTGATGCCGAAAATTCTCGCAGAGGTCATTCCAAGTATTCAGGCATTTCGGAATCGTCAATATAGCGTTTTTCGGGCAGCCGGAGGTTGAAAACAATACCCGCTTGGACATTGGTGACGCTGGCGTTCAACGGCTTGAAAACTCCCAAAATGTTGCTGGTGGTCAGATAGATATGCAACGTTCCGAAATTGCCAGCCAAGCCGAGACCGATGTTGTCGAAACTACCTTTCATCATCGTATAGGTGGCGCACACGTCGAGCATCCTCCAGAATGAGCCGCTATAGGCCACCGTGAACGCAGGACGGAAACCGCTACCATAGAACTTGCCTTGCACTTGCGCACTGAAGCGGTTGTTGGCATCGAGGTCATAGTTACCTCGCAGCAAAAGGTTGGTGTTCAGCATGGTGTTGTAGGGCTGAGCTTTCGCAAACTCCACCTGGAAATATTGCTTCAAAGTGTCGAGGAAAAGCTCGCGATAGGCATCGTCGGAAGTGATGAGCTGCAACTGGTCGACACCCAAGCCGCTGAAAAGGAAGTCGGCGTCGTCGTAGAACTGGCCTGCATCGTTAATGTTTCCCGTCATCTTTATGTTGTTCATCCCCCAATGGATAAAGCCCAAGTCGTGGACAGCAGCCACAGCACTGAAATGCTCGTCGAAGTGGTATTCAGCAGCCAAGTCGACCGCAAAGCCAACGTTGCGGTACAGCTCGCCCACCTTGAACGGCCCGTCGGTCTTCAGATTGCCCTGTTCGTCAACGTAAAACGCATTGGGCAAAGAGGCCTGAAGGGCAATGTTTTCCTTCAAACGCAACGCATGGCTGTCGGGGTCGGTGAAGAGCCTTACGTCAAAAGCGTCGGTCCTGACATTGCCAGCACCGAAAAGCAGCTTGCCTCGACCTCCCACCGAAAGGTTCTCGGTGACATTACTTTGGTAGCCAACGGCCAGCTCTTGATACGCCAACGCGTTCACATCCAAATTGATAATGGCAGGATTGTCATCGCCGACATAAGCCGAATTCCCATAGCCCAACAATTTGAACAAGCCGTCATTAAACCTCACGTCGGTTTGGTACTTCAAATTATAATCAATGGTAAGCATCCCTTTTTCCAAGCGGCGATACAAGGTAAAAAAGCCGACATTAGCATTAATTCCGACGAAATTACGCTCTTTCAAGCTATTGGCCAATTGGCGCAGATTGACCGCGGCGGGACGGCCTTGCGCATCGAAATCGAAAAGATTGTCGTAGCGTAACGTGGTGTTTTGCACCGTAACGTCATAATTGCCAATGGCTAACGACAACACGCTTTTGTAAGGCAAGTCGGTGGCGGGATTGGCCTTCATCTGGTAGGGGTTCATCCGCATGAAGTCGACGGGAGAGACCTCCTGGGCATTGGCCATGACCGATAGCATCAAGGTCGACAAAACGAGGATATTATTTACTATCTTTTTCATTTTCAGCAATATTAAAATTCAACATTTCCTTTATAGCTCACTTTGCCTTTCAGGCTAAGGTCGAGACGCTGGTTGATGTTCAGGTCGACATCATGGGCCTCGGAATCAAGGTCGTATCTCATGATAATACGGTCGGAATGGAGCACATCGTCGATGCGTTCCTCATCGACTGTCAACGTCACGGTGGTCTCTTTCGGTTGACCGTCGAAAGAGGCTTCAATGAGTGTGGCATTGGTGAGTAGCGTATCCGTAATCATCTGATTTTCGGAATCATACATATAAAAACTTGCATCCAAGTTCAAAGGCAGCAACGAGGTGAAAGTCAGTTCGAGAGTCAGCTTCTCGATAAGGTCGGGAAACTCGATGTTGGCCAAGTTCATGTTGACCGTGTCGAGATAATGGACATCGTCGAGGTTGAAAGAGAAAGGAATCTCCACGTCGGCCAAGACATCGATGTGGTTGGTGTCGGTCACCGTCACGAGACCGCTGTTGCCTCCGGGGTTGACGATGAAGTCGGTCGAGGCGAACAATCTTCCGCCGTTGGCATTGATTTTTCCACTGATTGTCTTGTTGAACACTGGCGTGTATTGCGGCATCGGCGGGAAATCTATCGTCAACGGCAGCGGGTCGAAGATGGAATAAGGCGCAAGGTGTTGACAGTAAACCGTCGCCGTGTCGATGACGAAACGCGCGCCCAAGTCGAAGGTGTTGCGCTCGCTGATCTTGATTCGCACGCCTTCCACCTCTAGCACACCGTCCATCTCGTTGGGGAAGAGCGAGAAAACGGTATCGAGGCGGTTGCGCGACGAATATTGGTCTACATAGCCCGTCATCTCGCTGAAGGCCAAATCACTCCCCGTGATGTTGACGTCGACATAAAGCTCGGGGTCTGAGACACCTTGCATGTTCAGTTCAAGGTCGAAACTGATTTCCAGCTCGTTGGCTTCGTCGGTAACGTATCGCAGTCCGTCGAGGTCGAAGCCGAAAGTGTTGGCATGGACAGGCGCGTCAAGCTCGAAATCGTGACCTGTCGCATTCTTGATGTTCGCCGAACGCAACACCACATGTTGCACGTTGCCCACATTCGAGGCCACCGTAAAATCAATCCTCCCCGACTTCATCAAGGCTTCATGAACGAATATATGCTCCGACTCGAACTCAATGGTATTAGTGAAGCTCAAGGTCGTGTCGACAAAAGGCGGAGTCGTGGTTGGGTAAGGATTGTCGAAGGTGAAATGCTCGTCAAGATTCACGTCCTTGAACCGCAGCATGTTCTCGCCGCTGACGGCATCCTTCACCTCAAAATCGAAGGTGAAAGACATGTCGCCCGCCTCGTTAAAACTGATGACGTCCATCAGCTCGAAGCGTTCAATCAAATCCTTCACTGAGAACGACTTGGATGCCACAGGCAACAGCATTTCGCCTTCGGCATTCACGCCGTGCACATTGGAAACATCATAATGGTCTTTCCTGCATGAGGCCAAAGCCAAGAAAGCCAACAGAATAATTAATTTATTGATTTTCATTGTCATACAAATTTTCCGTTCAAAATCATCTTGGCAACCTTGTTGGCGCCGTAATAATAGGGCATGAACTCGAGTTGCGTCATCGGTTGGGTGACGATGAGGTTGGCGAGCTTGCCACAGGTGATGCTGCCCACTTCGTCGCTCACGCCCATGGCGTAGGCGGTGTTCAAAGTGGTGGCGTTGAGGGCTTCCTCGGGGGTAAGGCGATAGCGGATGCAGGCCATCGACATAATCAGCTGCATGTTGCCCGAAGGCGAAGTGCCAGGGTTGAAGTCGGAGGCCATGGCCACGGGCAGACCCGCTTCAATCATCTTGCGCGCCGGCGAAAGCGGTAGGTTGAGGAAGAAGGCGCAGCCCGGCAAAATGGTCGGCATGGTTTCGCTATCTTTCAGACATTCAATCTCTTCGTCGCCCATTTGTTCCAAATGGTCGACGGAGATGGCACCGTATTTCACACCCACCTGCACGCCGCCCGAGATGGCCATCTCGTTGGCGTGGATTTTCGGTCGCATCCCGTATTTGATGCCCGCCATGAGGATGCGCTCGGTGTCCTCGCAGGTGAAGAAACCTTGGTCGCAGAACACGTCGATGAAGTCGGCCAAATCCTCAGCCGCCACGAGCGGAATCATTTCATTGATGACCAAGTCGACATAATCCTCCTGATGGCCACGATATTCCATCGGGATGCCGTGTGCGCCAAGGAAGTTCGACTTGATGGTCAGTGGCGAGTTCTCTTTCAGGCGGCGGATGACGCGCAGCAGCTTCAGCTCGCTCTCGGTGGTGAGGCCGTAGCCGCTCTTGATTTCGATGGCGCCAGTGCCCATGCGCATCACCTCGTAGAGGCGCTGCTGGGCCATGTCGTAGAGTTCGTCCTCGGTGGCCACCGCCGTCGCCTTGGCCGAGTTGAGGATGCCTCCTCCCCTCTTGGCGATTTCCTCGTAGCTGAGGCCACGGATCTTGTCGACAAACTCCAGCTCGCGCGAGTTGGCATAGACCAGATGCGTGTGCGAGTCGCAGAAGGCGGGCATCACCACGCTGCCTTTCACGTCGTAAACGCGATGGTTTTCAGCGAGATATTTCCTACAAGCCTCTGAATCCATTGGGCCGTAGTCGGCGATTTTCTTTCCTTTAATCAATAGGAAGGCGTCCTTGATCCTTCCCGTCTCGGCCATTTCGGGGCCGCGTTTGAGCAGCCGGCCCTGTTCCTCGATGCCGACGAGTTCCTTGATATTGACGATGAGCATAATTTCTAGAAATTTGCGGCAAAAATACATTAATTCGGCCAATTAGCCACCGTTGCGTCAATAATTCAGGCCGAAATGCCAAAGCGGAACGACATTGCCATGCCCAAACTCGATTTCGTCCTTGACGATGATACCGTTGGGGATGTCGGTGATCTGCTTCTTGCCTTTGTTGCGCCCACCGACCTCAAAAGTGTAGTCGCCGATGACAAAATCCGACTCCCGCGAAGCCACCACAGGGTTCATCACGCGCATTTGGTTGTAGAAGAAAGTCTCGCGCAAATTGCCGATTTCGGGTCGCCCGTTGGCCAAAACCGACATGAGGTTGGGGTTGTCGACATAGACTTTTTCCACTTTGCCCAAGCCTCGCATCCCGCCTGTATCGTCGCGCAACTGGCCAATCATCCCCGCCTTTTCGAGATAGGCAAGGTAATCGGGAACGTTGTTCTTGCTGACTTGCAACTCGGCGGCAAGGCTGTCGGCATTGGGCTTGTAGGGAGCCAAGCCCGCAATCACTCCCAGCATCTGCTTCAGCTTCCTTGCCGTAGATGCCTTCATGTCGGCATACTGCGGGATGTCTGATTCAATGGTCTGAGACACAATCTGTTCCATCCTTATCACAAACCCATTTTCCTTGGCAAACGGATAGTAGCCCGAAGCCAGATAATCCCTGAACATCGGCAGGGGATGCGGCACGGGCAACGCCACCTTGTGCGACAAAATCTCCTCCAAAGTATACGTATCCGACTTCACGCCGTGAAACAGTTCAAGATACTCGCGAAACGACAAGCCTTGCATCATGTAAACCAAGGCGCGGCGACTCAAATCGGCCTCGCCTTTGGTGATGTCGAGCACCGACGAACCCGTGAAAACCACCTGCAATTCGGGATGCACATCATATATCTGCTTCAATTCGCGCGACCAGTTGCGGTATTTGTGCACCTCGTCGATGTACAAATGCGTGCCGCCCTCCTTGACGAAATCGTCGGCCATTTCAGCCAAACCGTGATTGGAGAAATAGGTGTGGTCGGCAGAGACATAGAGCCATCCGCCATTCTCGCGGCGCGTCTTCATTCGCTGTAGCAGCATCGTCGACTTGCCCACGCCTCGCGGCCCGACGATACCGACCAAACGGCTGCTCCAATCGATGCGCTCCGCCATGTAACGGACAAAATCCATTGGCGTTTGGCGCAGCATTTCTTCCATATAGGCATACAAAGTGGTGTCAATCATATTTCCACCTCAAGTTGATTTTGCCGCAAAAATACAAATAATCCCTCAATGAGGGAGATTTTTTGAAAAAAAAGCACTCATTGAGGGATATTTTTCACTAAAACAGCACTCGTTGGAGGATTTTGTGGTTCTTGGCCACAGGATGGCGGCCTACGGCAGCAATGCGGCTGACATCTTGCGGGGATTGAAATCGCCCGATGACATCTCGTCACCCCTTCAGGGTTCCTCCGCCCCAGTCATCCCCAAAGTCACGGAGTGACGGCGGATATTAGGCTGGGGTGCAGTCCGCAAGGACGGAAACCCCTGTCGAAAAAAAACGTTTGTTTGTATTGCAAACACGAATTTCCACGAAATCGAAGATTCAGCGAAGCTAATATACCACGAATTTCCACGAATAAAACATTATTGAATAATTCGTGACCAATTACATGATAATTCATGTTGAAGAACACGAATGGCCATAAATAATGCGACAGCCCCCGCGCGTCTGAAAGACGCAACCTCCCGTAACCGTAGGTCGCGACCTACGGCGGCACAAAACGGACGCACGCGGTGCGTCCCTACAGCCACACACATAAAAACACGTAGAGACGCCACACACCGTGACGTCTCTACGATTCTCATACGGGATTTGCGAATGGCAAGCGGGACGCTTGCGAACTGCTAATCCGTAAAAGCAAGGCTCATCATCTGTTGACGGTCAGCAGTATATCGTCGACTTCCAAAAAGAACTCGTCGCTGCAATTGAAGTGACGGATGGCGATGTACTTCTCTCCGGCGTAGGCGCTCAGGTCGACGGTATATTGATACCAGTTGCCTATGCCCTCACGGGTGTTGCCGTCGCGGCCATTGCCTTTGTTGCCACTCGCGCCTTTGGCGGTCATCGTCCACTCCTGAACCATCGTCCAGCCGCTCGTGCCGTTGTCGGACACATACACGCCAAAGTGCTCGGCGGGATAATCCTTGTCTTGTGCGCAAGCCCAGAAGCTGAAGGTGCTGCCCTGAACCAAGTTCACTTTAGGCGTAACAAGGTAGTTGTCGGGAGTAAGGGCACCAGCAGATCCATGGTATGAGCCTGAAGTCATCCCTACGGTTCCATAGTGGCCATCATTGGGAGAACTATAGCCATAGGCTGCCGTTTGATTGGTAAGCACCCAGTTGTAGCCGTCGCCATCGGCGTCGATGGTGGTCCAGCCTTCGGGCAAAACAGAATTATTGAAGTTCTGTGAGAATGAGGTCCCGGGTTCGGGGTCGCCCAATCTGATATTATCGACATTCAAAAAGAATTGGTCGGAGCAATTGAAGTGACGGATGGCGATGTATCTTTGTCCGGCGTAGGCACTCAAGTCGACGCTGAAGTAATACCAGCGACCTTGGTCACGGGTGTTGCCGTCGCGGCCAAATCCTTTGTCGTCACTCGCGCCCTTGGCTTCCATCGTCCACTCCTGAACCATCGTCCAGCCGCTCGTGCCGTTGTCGGAGACGAACACGCCGAAGTGCTCGGCGGGATACTTATAGTCCTGTGCGCCAGCCCAGAAGCTGAAGGTGCTGCCGCTGCGCAAGGTCACTTTGGGCGACACAAGGTAGTTGTCAGGATGGAGAGCACCATCAGTTTTATGGTACGAGCCAGAGAGAATCATGTGGCCGCCATTGAAACCTGCATTGCTTTGGTTATAGCCATAGGCAGACTCGCATTCCGTGTCAAGCACCCAGTTGTGGCCGTCGCCATCGGCGTCGATGGTCGTCCAGCCTTCGGGAAGGATGCCGTCATTGAAGTCTACGGTGAAGGATTCAACTCCGGGGAGTTCAGTGGTGAAGGTCTTGCTGCTTTCGGCATAGTAATAGTCGTCGCCCACCTTGGCATAGCCACGGACATGATATTCGGTTGCCGGCTCCAAATTGGCGATGGCCACTTCGTATACCGTGTTCACCTCTTGTCCGGCGGCGGCTGCAAAGTTGTTGGCGGTGGTGTTGACGGTCGGGTTCTCAGTCGTGCCCCAGCAGAGGCCGATTTCTGTCACGGGGCCAGTGCCGGCAGCGGTCAAGGTGACGTGGCCCGTGGCAGCGGTGGCCGAAGTGGCTGCGGCAGCGCCTGTGGTCACTGTGGGGGCGGTGAAGGCCGAGAGCGTGGTAAAGCTCTTCTCGGCACCAGTGTATTCCGTCTCTCCGTTTTTGAAATAAGCCATATACTTGTATTCCGTAGCTTCGTCCAAACCTTGAAGGTTATAGGTGAAAGGACTTGTGGCAGCACCTTCAACAGGCAGGGGCGTGTACTCGTTTTCGGTGGCTTTGCGATAATAGAAGCCCACTTCGGTCGCGCTCATGCCATCGGGCACTTCACCGTAGCTACCACTCAAGGTCGCCGAATTGACAGTGACATCCTGAGCGTCATTTGTGGTCACTTCGATGGCTTTCACGGTCACTTCATTCATCGGGAAGATGTTGAGAGGCACAATCTCTTTGGGGTTCGGGGTCTCCAAGCGATAAAGCTCCGTGGCATTGGGGCCAGTGCCTTTCAGCACGACGGTGAAGCCTTTAGTAAAGTTGACATGGGGCAACACGAAGACCATCGTGGCAGCGTTGTCTTCATCAAGCTGCAAGCCGCCCACGCAGGTCAAGGTCACAGTGGTGGCCTGCTGATCGGGAGTAAAAGAAGGGTTATCCGTATCGGCCAAGCTGTAGGTGTAGGTGCCGGCCAACTTTTCGCCGTTATTGCCCGTCAGTTCGATGCTGCCGATGGTGCCCGTGCCTTTCACGGGGATGGCCAACAGGCCGCAGGGACTTCTGAAGTCGAATTTGGTCTTGTCGCTCTCGTCAGACTTGGCGGCCAGCGGGTAGGTGTTGGTGCTGAAAGTGCCGTTTTTGTAGATTTGGTTGGCATCAAGGGTCAGCGTCACCGTGGTGCTGCCCGCTTCGGCGTTGACGTTGGCGGCGGGATAGAAGGCGAGATAGCTTTCCGCGCCTATGATTTCGCCCGTGAAGTTGGCCATGGTTTCGCCCTCGTCGGTGGTGGTGAAGTCGGCAGAAGCGCTGCCGTCTGCGGTAAACACCTTGATGGCGTCGCCGTCCTTCCAAATCATCCAGTTGTCGGCACCGATTTCCGTCCTGGTGCCGTTGGTGGGTTGGTTGATGGTCGCCTCGAAGCTCGTCGTGGCGGCCTGTTCGTCGTTCTTCTTGCACGACACGATGGCCAGTGCTGCAAGGGCGCAAAGACCCAGTGTTTTCAAAGTCTTTCTCATTTCTCATTGGTTTTTAGGGTTAAACATTACCAGCCTCCATTGCCAATGTTACCGAAATGGAGACCTCCAGTTGTTGAGAATCCTGTCGAAGTTTCTCCGCCGCCCGAGGCGCAAAGCACGCCCTGCGATTCAATCTCTATGACCTCCGCCTTGGGAGCTTCATAGGCTTTTAAAAATGTTTGTTTCATTTGATTTGTTAATTTAAAAATTAGTGTTTTAATAAGTTGATAATTTCAAGATTTCAGGATTTCTAGATTGGCCTGCCGGGGTGTTTTTTTGACTCCCCCGCCCTGCGGGCACAAAAAAAACCAAGGCAAGCCATTTCGGCCCGTCTTGGACTAAGGGTATGGAAAAACATGGAAAGGAGATTACCCCCCCCCATTACATTGATAATCAATGATTTACAAGTGTTTAGCATAAAAAAATAGCATTGATTTGAAGCTGCAAAAGTAGAAAAAAAGGCGAAATTGGAACATGTTTTTGAGAAAAATCCCAAGAGTTTGTGTATTTTTGCCGTCACAAAAAAGCATCGTAATGAAAAAAAGCATCCTCATCGCAATGCTCGTCTTGGCTTTTGGCATCACGGCCAACGCGCAAGAAGAGAAGAAAGAATCGAAGGTCATCCATTTGACTTACAAGGAGTTCATCAAAAAGGTGTGGGACTTCGAGAAAGACCCGAACACCTTTAACTACAAGGGCAAGCTGCCCGCCATCGTCGACTTCTACGCCGACTGGTGCGGTCCGTGCCGCCGCGTGGCACCCATCATGGAGCGTATGGCCGAGGAATACGACGGCAAACTCTTGGTTTACAAGGTGAACACCGACCAGGAGCGCGAACTGGCCTCGGCATTCCAAGTGCGCAGCATCCCGATGGTGCTCTTCATCCCCATGGAAGGCCAACCCATGATGCAGGTGGGGGCACTGCCGGAAGAAGGCTACAGAAAAGTCGTCGAGGAACAACTGCTGAAATGACGCTTTTCACCACAGCTTATTTCCCCAGCATCAGCTACATGGCGCGTTTTCTGCAAGAAGACGCGCCTGTTATTGAAATCTGGGAGACCTACCACAAGCAGACCTACCGCAACCGTTGCCGCGTGATGACGGCCAACGGCGTGGAGAGCCTGAGCGTGCCCGTGGTGAAGGTCGACGGCAACCACACGATGACCAAGGACGTGGCCATCAGCACCATCGAGCCTTGGCAGCACATCCACAGCCGCTGCCTGGAGTCGGCTTACAAGGCTTCACCCTATTTCGACCATTATTACGACTATCTCCGCCCCGTCTTCGAAGGCCATTTCGACCGCCTCATCGACTTGAACGACGCAGCGCTTCAAGCCGTATTGAAGATGCTGAAAACCAAGAAGGAAATCGCACACACGACGGACTATGTGCGCGAAGCTGAAAACGACTTGCGCGAGGCGTTCAGCCCGAAAAAAGCCGTGGACGCGAGCCTCTTCCCCACTTATTACCAAGTGTTTAGCGAGAAGTTTCCTTTCGCGCCCGATTTGAGCGTTTTGGATTTGGTGTTTAATGAGGGGCCTGAGGCGGTGGAATATTTGAAACGATTGGCTTAGTCACAAAACCTGCAAAACTTTCAAAACCGTTTTATTTGTGCAACGTCGCCAACCGGCTCCGTTCGGTCTGCTTTTGCACTTGCCAATCCCCAAAATGCAAGGTTCTCGCTAAGCGTGTTCTCAACTGCTGAAATCCATTGTTCTTTCAAACCGTTTCGCTCGGCCAATGGACGAAACTCCAAAACGGCTTTCCCGACCTCGTTGACGATAGTCTCCGCCTTGCGTATGCCGTTTTCAGCAGCCAGTTCCATCACTTCATCCTTCGTGATGCCCTCGAACTTTCCGCGAACCATCAGGCAATGCCGCGTTTCGGGAAGGAAGCCGCCTGTGTTGAAGATGTAGGTCAAGTCGTAGGCAGGCGAAAGTCTCCACCGCCCTTGCTCGTCCATGAGGAAAGAGAAATTCTTGTTGTGGTCGTCGGTGTTGTTGGCCAAAACGTTGAAAACCAATCGACGAAAGACTTCTTCACTGTCAAGTTCGGAAAGCCGCATTTTCCGGCAAACCCAAAGCAAACGTTCGTAGCTGTCGGCTTCGGGATAAAGTGCGGCCAAAGTCTGCATGTGGAGTTTCCTACCACCTTCCCTATCGAAGCGTTTGGTTATGAAATGTTTGTCGCCTTCAACATCCATCAGCCAGCTTGGCATCATCTGTATTCCAGCCTTTTGCGCCATCTCATAGTAGGTCATTTCAAGCTCCGCCGTTGAGCGTTCCTTGATGCCGAACTTCAAGATGCAATGCTCAAATCCTTCCGACGCACCCACTTGTCCGCTGCGTACCTCGCCCGTTTCGCGGTTGATGGCAATGATGGCCTTGGGCTGTCGTCCACCAGCCGAAGTGCCCACAGCCATCAGGGCTTGCATGGTGAGCGACTGCTCTGGGGTGATGCTAACGTTCTCGCATTGCGTATAGATTTGCTCGGCCAAGTCAATCAACGCTTTCAGGCTGATGTCCTCTTTTGGGTCGAAGTTGGATGTTTCGGGGATGAATTCCAACGCGCCCATGGCCCGCTTTCCGATAAAGGCAAGTTTGTCCAACGGTGTTATCTCACTTGGCTTGATTTTTTGTTGCAATCGCCATTGTTCAAAAAGCGCATTTCCCCAAGCGTCGGGCAGCGAGTCGGCCAAAAACGGCGGGAGTTTCTGGTATATCTTCTCCGACGCGCCGAAGATGGGGCGAAGGTTTTGCGGCAGCTTGATGGAAGCATCCAAGGGCGAAATGTCGAGACCCGTTTCGATCCATTCACGGTTGTACTCGAAATAAGGCAAATGGCGGCGCGGGTCGATGCACAGCCTCCCGACTTCCCGCCCCCACAGCATCACTTTCAGTATTCTTGTCGTCGTCATGGCTTTTCAATTTCACTTGTTCGTCTTCGATGAGGTATGCCTGATGCGCTGTGCCTTTTTGCCGTTTTCTTTCATGAGATAGGGCGATTCGGGAAGTTCGGGCATCAGATCGTCAAGGCCATTGATGCAGCCAACAGCTTTCAACAGCAAAAGGAAAGTGCTGAGCGACATATTGGGTGCCAGTCCGTTCTCAAACTTATGGATGGTGTTGATGGTCAGGCCCGACTGCTCAGCCACGTCCTTTTGGGTCATGCGGGAACGCATACGGTAGTCCTTGAAGCGCGTCCCAAGGAGTTGCACCAATTCTGGTATTGAATATTCGTAGTAATCCGCCATATCGTATAAATCATTCAATCGAATATTTTAATAACAAAAATAGATATTAAATTATCCGATACTTGTATTTAACGATGCAAAAATACGGATTATTTCTCAATATCAATCATTTTTTACAAAAAATCTCTCACTTCACCTCGATTTCAAACCCCGACCAGTCCTTGTTCTCGGTCAGCAGGTCGTAGTAATGGCAGATGTTCTCCTCTGTGATTTTTTCGCCGTTCACAGAGATGATTCGGTCGCCAACCTTGAACTTCTCGTTGCCGTTGACGAGGCGGGTCAAAATCTTCAATGTTCCATCGGCTGTGGAAACACGGTAGGCAGATGCCTCGAACGGCTTGACGACATCGGTTGTATGTGGCCTGGCATACATCCTCAGCTTTCCGCCTCGAGACGAGATAATCCAATCATATTTCGAAATCGCCTTGAGACCCATGTTATTGTGTTCCAACGATTTCACATACATAACTTCTGCCTCCTTGTCGACACCGGCAAGACTGAGACGCTCTTGATCTGCAAGCACAAAAGTTTGCTTATCGGTATGTCCTCCAATGGCTTGTCCGTAAGAGCCTTCAAAAACATAATCATTCTCAAGAGGGTTGCCAACCCGTTGCTCGTCCTGCAGCAAAAAGGCAGCGGCACCGTTGCCCGTGTCGAAAATGCATTCATACTCCACACCTTTGATTCGCGGATAAACCCACAAAACATCTCTGTATAACTTGCATTTGATGGGAATGAACTCAGTCGTGTCAATGATTAGGGAATCAGGTAGGGAATCAGGTAACTCATACATCATATTGTTCGCAAAATCAATCTTATAGCGAATCAAGTTAAGCCCTTGGAAACCAATGATATTATGCACAGACAACGACGACTCCTTCTGACAAACGGGTGGTTCGGGACCCAAATTGGCAAATCCCACTCCTTCCGATACCACCATATCCGTTTTTATCGTAACAGGCAAGGTCGTCACTTTGATTTTTGACCTTTTGTCGGCCCCTGAAACCCTGTGATTATAAAACTTCATCCCTTCCGGCTTGGTGCTGGGCGTGTACATGAGCAGGGCAAAGGAATTGACACCTGTATCATACATCACCGTGTCCGATTTCCCATTGATTTCGGCCTTGAGCAACATTTGGTTCCTCTTGCTGACGACAAAATGGATGGTGTCATACGTCGAATTGGTACTAAAACTCGAGTTATCATTAAAGATTTTGGCCGTGTGAACCATCAGGCCGACAGTGCCGCAGGAAGTCATGGCAAAGGCCATCGACAAAAGCGCTAATAATTTGAATAACTTGTTCATCATTTAAGCGTATTAGTTTATTAGTACGCTGCAAATGTACAACAATTCTTTGATAGTACAAGAAAAAAAACAAGAAATCACTTCTCAGGATAAGCGATCCTCACATGATAAATACTCATTAGTTTCTTTTTCAGTACTTTGCGGGCTGTCTCGATGTCGCGGAGGGTGAGGTCGGTGTTGAGGAACTGGCCGGCTTCCATCTGCTTGTTGATGATGTTGTCCACCAAGTCGCTGATTTTCTTCTCGTCAGGCTCTTTCAAGCTATGGGAGGCGGCCTCGATCGAGTCTGCCATCATCAGCACAGCGGTCTCGCGCGAGAACGGCGCCGGACCATGATAGGTGAACGGCGCGGGGTCGATTTCCTCGCCAGGATGGGCTTTCTGCTCGTTGATGTAGAAATAGTCGGTGCGGCGCGTGCCGTGGTGGGTGCGGATGAAGTCGATGATGCGCTCGGGGATGTGGTTCTTGTGCGCCAACTCGATGCCGTCGGTCACGTGCGAGATGATGACTTCGGCGCTTTCGGTATTTGAAAGGTCGTTGTGCGGACTATACGCTCCATGCTGGTTCTCAGTGAAATACATCGGATTCTTGATCTTGCCGATGTCATGATACAAGGCACCCGCACGGGCCAATACGGTGTCGCCACCGATTTCGAAAAGCACTTCCTCGGTAAGGTTGGCCACTTGGATGGAATGCTGGAAGGTGCCCGGAGCAGTGGTGGCCAATTCGCGCAACAACGGAGAATTTGTATTGCTCAACTCCATGAGCGACAGCGAAGTGGGTATGCCAAAGACACGCTCAAACATGAGGATAAGCGGCTGGGCCAACAGCGTGAACAAGGCATTAAGCACCAGCAGGAACACATCAGACCAGTCGACCTCAGAAGTGGACAGGAAAGTGAAGGCGAGATAAACCAAAAGATAACCCACAAACACAAACAAAGCGGCATGGATAAACCGACGATGTTTCGCACTTGACATACTGAACACTGTCAGCACCGTGGCCACCAACTGCATGAAAATGAACTGGAAAGGATTGGGTACCACGAGCGAAATCAGCATCACGGCGAAAACCTGTGTAGAGAAAGCCAAACGCAAATTGAAAAACGAGCCAATCATGATGGCCAAGAGGCACACTGGCATCAGGTAAACCAAGCCTGGCGCCCACTTCACCAAAAGGTATGATGGGATGACCACGAGCAGCATCAGCGTCAGCAGCAGGACGATGTTTTTCAGCTCGGCGAAGACCTTGTTGTGCAATTTGTTGCCGTACAAGCCCATCAAAGAAAACACCAAGGCGACCAGGAAAATCTGGCTCAGCAACACCCGCAGCGACTCGTCGGTGGAAAGCGAACGCGACGTGTATTCATGCTGCAACGAGTTCAAGACATCGAAAGTGTGGGGGCTGATCACCTCCCCTTCCGACACGATAAGCTCGTCTTTCTGCACCATGCCGTAGGTGAGCGACACCGCCGCCACCGCCTTGTCGGTCGCTTGCTTGGTAAGGTCGGCGTTATAGAACACATTTTGACGCAAGGCTCCCTTAAGCAACTCTGAGAGCAACTTTTTATCGTATTGGTTTCCAATATTTTCAAGCAGTGTAGTAACGGCTTCCGTGGCCTCGTTCATGCTATAGAAATCGCCATAACGGGCAGTGCGCATCACCTTGTTGCGGATGACGTTCACTTCAGAGCTTGGCTCCAGATTGGCGGTCGCGTTGTCGTAGGCCACGATGCCTCGATCCTGAATGGAGTCGAACACATTGAAAAGGCAATCCAAATTGGCATCGTAGTCCAAACGGTCGCGGTTGTCCCATTTGGCTTCGAAGTTGACAAACAAGAGGTTGCGCGATGCCACCATCTCCTCCTCGTCGAACACGAAAATCGGCTTCACGTTGGCCGTGGCTGCATCGGTTTCCGCGCTCAGCGTCTCATAATCCTTGTAGATCGGGAAGTCGAACGGCGCATAAAGCGTTTCGTGCTGCCAAGGCTTGGCGAGCTGGAACTCATACTTGAACTTGCTTGTGCGCGGCATCTGCCAACACACCAACACGATGGCCACCAAAAACACGAACACCTTCGCTGCACCGTAGTAACTATGCCTTATCCTATTGAAAAAATCCTTTATCTTACTCATAATCAAATAATTAATAATTTGATTCAAACATAAATCAGAGTGCTAAATTAAAAAAAACAACAATTCCATGAAAAAAAACGCTGAAAAAAGGCGAAATGAACCGCATTGTTCGCTAATTTAGCGGCCAGAAAACACGAACTATTATGACCTACGGCATATGCAACTTATCCGCCATCGCGTTGCGTAAAGAGGACAGGCATTCCTCCGAGATGGTGAGTCAACTTCTTTATAACGAGTCTTATACAGTGTTGGACAAAACGAAAGATTTCGTACTCATTGAAACCGCTTTCGACCATTACCAAGGCTGGATTCAGGCGAAACAGTTTTGCGAAATCAGTGAGGTGGAGTTCAACGCCTTGAAAGCAAAACGGCCCTACCTTATTAATAAAGCCATCGCTGAACACGGTGGCAAGTTTCTGACTTTAGGATCACCGCTCTATGCGCCACATCCCGACGCCGTTGAAATGCCCACCGAATTTCATCCCGAAATGCTGGTCGACTACGCCAAACTGCTGCTCGGTGTGCCCTATCTTTGGGGCGGTCGCACGGCTTTCGGCATCGACTGTTCAGGCTTGGTGCAGGTGTGCGCCCGCATGGCCGGACTCATCCTGCCCCGTGATGCCTCGCAGCAGGTGAAATGCGGCGACTTGGTCTATTTTCTGCAAGAAACACGCTCTGGCGACTTGGCTTTTTTCGGTGAAGAAGACGGACGCATCACCCACGTGGGTATCGTCATGGGCAACGAGCAAATCATCCATGCCTCGGGCGAAGTGCGCTTCGACTATCTCGACCAGACAGGCATCTTCAACAAGGAGCGCAACGAGCACACGCATCGGCTGCAGGTTATTAAGCGAATGGGGTAATGTTCCCGAAAAACCAAATCAAATTACCCGCGAAATACCTAAAATGCCGTTTCGTGGGTAAATAAGAAAACGATAATTACCCACGAAACACAGAAACCACCATTTCACGGGTAAATAAAAAAGTTATAATTACCCACAAAATGATAAAAATAGGGTTTCGCGGGTAAATAAAATGCAAAAACGTTTTGCTGGTTTGGAAATAAACCTATATCTTTGCGAAAAATTTCGCAACGAAAAATTTCGCAATGAAGAATCCATTTAAATTCGGAACGGTCGTTGAGGAGGAGTTTTTCACCGACCGACAAGAGGAGTTGCAATACATCTGCCGAGTGATGGACAGCGAGAACCACCTCGCGCTCATCAGTCCGCGCCGTTTCGGGAAAAGCAGCCTCGTTTTGAAAGCCGTCAAGCAACTGAAACGGCCTTACGTCATGCTCAACATGCAGAGCATCACCAGCACCAAAGACCTGTCGAACAGGATTTTGGAATCTGTATTAAAGCTCTATCCGATGAAAAACCTGAAGGTGCTGCTCCGCAATTTCAGGATTGTGCCCACCATCAGCACCAACCCGATGACGGATAGCATTGAAGTGTCGTTCAATCCGTTCAGCAAGGAAAACAACGACATGATTTTAGAAGATGTGCTGCAATTGGTCAACGAGGTCAGCACCGAGAAGAAGCGCATCATCCTCATTTTCGATGAGTTTCAGGAAATCAAGGAGATAGAGAAAGGTTTGGACAAGAAACTGAGAGGTATTCTGCAACTTCAGGACAAGATAAACTGCATCTTCTTGGGCAGCCAAGAGTCGATGATGGAGGAGATTTTCAACGACAAAAAGTCGCCTTTTTACCATTTCGGCCTCATCATGCAACTGAAACGCATCCCCGAAGACGAGTTTTTCCAGTTCTTGAACGAGCGTTTCAGCAAAATCACCACCCAAAGTGAGAGCATCAGCCATGAGATTCTGCAAGTGACGCATTGCCATCCGTATTACACACAGCAATTAGCCTTCCAAGTGTGGGATGCCATTCAATATCAAAAGATTGGAAACGATGTAGTGAACCAAGCAATCGGTCAATTGGTTCAAATGCACGATCTTGATTTTGAGCGTTTCTGGATTAACCTCAACAAGACCGACCGAAACACTTTGATGCTGCTTGCGCAAGGCAAAAGCCCTATGATGCAGCGCGATACGTCCACAAGCACCTCGTTCAGTTCGCTGAAACGCTTGACCAAGAACGGCTATGCCATTAAGACCGATACATACGAGATTGAAGACCCGTTTTTCCAACAGTGGATTCAACATAATCTATTATGATTGAAATAATATTTGTTTTTTATCATTTCAATCAAAACTTTTATATTTGCACCGCATTTCAGAAACGGGAAAAACCGACTAAAAACACCAACAAAATGAAAAAGACACTATTCATCGCATTGATACTGGTGGCCATCTGCATCATGCCGTCGTGCGAGAAAGACCCTGCACAAAGCAAAGTCGTTTTTGGCAACAGTAAAGGAATGACCGTGACATCTTACGAGGGTATTCCGTTGGTAGAACAATATGGCCATTTTTCTTGGGGCTATTATGTCGACCTTAACAACGACGGGCAAAACAACGTCCAATTCTATTCGACAAGTGAGATCATGGAAGGAGGCATCCTCACGGAACTATTTTGCGGAGTAAACACGGCGGTATTGGGCGAGCTTACCAATCAAAATTTCTCGCTTTTGGCCAATAACGCCAACGACAGCTTCGGCAATGACAACACTTTCATGTGCACCAATGTCACACTACTTAGAAGCGACAATGAATATTTTCCGATGAATGAAGCGAAATACATTGGTTTCAAACTCGGCGAAAACGAAAGAAGCCGTCTCGGCTGGATGAAAATCATCCTTCACGATGATTATGTTGAACTTTTGGAAACTGCTATTCAGAAATAACCCTAGATTGCTTCGTGCCTCGCAATGACGCGAAGCGACCCAAAGAATTTTGAATTTTTAAATCTTAAATCTTTAAATCTTAAATACAACGTAATGAACAACGCACTGATTACATTTGCGAAGCCCGAAAACGAGCCGGTAAAGGCTTACCGTCCGGGCAGTCCGGAGCGCATTGAGCTCCAGAAAGAACTTGAAAGACAATCCAACGAAATCGTTGAAATCCCCGCCATCATCAACGGGCAGGAAGTCCGCACGGGCGACATGGGCGAGGTGGTGATGCCTCACGACCACAAGCACGTCATCGCCCGCTACCACAAGGTGGGCGAGAAGGAAGTCCGCATGGCCATCGACGCCGCCCAAGCCGCCAAGCACGACTGGGAGAACACGCCTTGGGACGAGCGCGCCGCCATCATGGCACGCATCGGCGAGATGTTAGCCACCAAGTACCGCGCCCGCATCAACGCCGCCACCATGCTCGGCCAGTCGAAGAACTGCTTCCAAGCCGAAATCGACAGCGCCTGCGAGACCATCGACTTCTTCCGCTACAACAACTATTACGCCAGCAAGCTCTACGCCGAGCAACCCGCTTCGGCCAACGACCAGCTGAACCGTACCGAATACCGACCGCTGGAAGGCTTCGTGTTCGCCATCACGCCATTCAACTTCACCTCCATCGCCTCCAACCTCAACATGACTCCCGCCCTGATGGGTAACACCACCATCTGGAAGCCCTCGACCACTGCCCTGCTGTCGAACTACACCGACATGCGCATCTTCATGGAAGCCGGCCTTCCGAACGGCGTCGTCAACTTCCTGCCTGGCAAGGGCAGCGTCATCAGCGGCGTGGCCCTGAAGGACAAGAACTTCAACGCCATCCACTTCACTGGCAGCACGGGTACCTTCAAGAGCCTGTGGAAGACCACAGGCCAGAACCTCGACATGTACAAGGCCTATCCTCGCCTCGTGGGTGAGACCGGCGGCAAGGACTTCATCTTCGTCCACAACAGCGCCGACCCGCAAGAGGTGGCCGTGGCCATCGTGCGTGGTGCCTTCGAATACCAAGGCCAGAAGTGCAGCGCCGCCTCGCGTGCCTACATCCCCGCTTCGATGTGGAACGATGTGAAGAACCGCGTTGGCGACATGATGAGCACCATCAAGATGGGTGACGTGAAAGACTTCACCAACTACGTCAACGCCGTCATCGACGAGGCTTCGTTCGACAACTGCAAGGGCTACATCGACCGTGCCAAAGCCAGCGCCGATGCGGAGATCGTATTCGGTGGCAACTGCGACAAGACCGTGGGTTACTTCGTGGAGCCTACCGTCATCCTCGCTAAGGTGCCGAACTACGAGAGCATGGTGGAAGAGATCTTCGGACCCATCATCACCATCTACGTTTACGACGACAACAAGTTTGAGGAAATACTCGACGTGTGCGACCAAAGCTCGCCTTACGCCCTCACCGGCGCCTTCTTCGGCAACTGCCTGAAGGCCCAGAAGATTGCCAACGACAAGCTGCGCCACGCGGCAGGCAACTACTACGTGAACGACAAGCCCACGGGAGCCGTGGTCGGAATGCAACCCTTCGGTGGCGCCCGCGCCAGCGGCACCAACGACAAGGCTGGCGGCCTCTGGAACCTCATCCGCTGGACCAGCCCCCGCGCCATCAAGAACACGTTTGTTCCTGCTGCCGCATACGGGTATCCGTTCTTGGCACAAGATTAACCGTCAACCGGTAGAGACGTAGCGCGCTACGTCTCTACAACGACAAAACCTCATGAAAAATCCGCTGAAATTATTTGGCGGATTTTTTTGTTTTCCAAAATAGAATTTTTTTGTATTTTTGCAGCATCAACAATCATCATCATGTGCACCATTACATTAGAATACAACCCCTGCGATGCCCTTGCTCGGCGCAAACTTGCGCTCTTGCTGGCCACTGGGCTATTCATACAGAAGGATTTTCAGATTGACGAGCCCACAGCGGATGAACTTCAAGAACACCGCGAAATGAGGGAGGCCATGCTTGCCCACTCGCGCAACAGTATGTCTCACGTCATTGCCCGCTACCTATGAAGTACCATCAGAGAGACATTGTCGAGGTCAACTTCCTCTTTCCAGACGGCACATTCAAGCCTCATCCCGCCATTATCGTCTCCAACGACGAACTTCAAGTAGATGAAGAAGGGATGTTTTACCTTGTACTGATCACATCGAACGATTGGCTCAATCCGCAGTATTCCTATCCCCTGACTGACGAAATGATTGTGGGGCACACATTCTCCAAGCCAAGTCTCGTCAAGTGTCAGATTATCACTGGAAACATCGAGCGCGATGTGGTGAAACGTCTTGGCTGCATCAAGCAGAAATACTTTGACGAGATTGTCGATAAGATTATAGAATCAATATTCTGATACATATACAAGATTAAAGCAACAACAAAGCAACAGAAAAACAACAACCATAACATAATCATACACTGAGCTTTACGCTCTTGTTCTCTCAACTGGAAACTGGACACTTTCATTACCGATGAGAATAAGATGCTAAAAGTTCACGCTGATAGGCGTGGACTTTTTGTACTTATCTATCGGTTTGGTCGTCCAGTAAACCACAGTTGAAGGTAATGCAAAAAGTGTCACGCTTTTTTCATGCCTTTTTGAGAACGAATGGTAAATGGAATAACCTAATAACTAATCAAATAACATTAAAAAAGAAAGGAGAAAACAAAATGAAAAAGATTACACTCTTGTTGGCTATGATGATAGCCGGATTTGCAAACGCACAGACCTTGCATGTCTCTGTGATTGATGACATTGTACAAAATGAAGTTAACTTCTTTTGTGCTGACACATTGGTGATCCATGCTGATGAAACTTGTTTTTATTCTGTTTGGTATCGCCCCGACGAATCAGAAGTTCTCGATAATGTTTTTCAGTTAGTCGTTACTGAAATTGAACATCAAGGTGAATGGTTTTACGAGGACTCCAACGGTGCTAACATTTGGTTTGCGGTGTACATCAGTTCACCGTCATCCAACGCCTTCAACCCGTTCGACGCGCCTTTCGTCTGGAAGCGTCCCGGCGACACAATTACCCTTGGCAACCCCGAGTTGGATTTCCTTGAGTTCCAATGGCCGACTGGCGAGACGACACCGACCATCGATGTGGTCGACGACGGCACCTACTCAGTGGAGGTAAATGACCCCTGCGGTCCAAGAACCTTCTCCATCGAAGTCCGCAACAGCGTGGAAATCACGCTTGCCACTTGCGACCTCGAATCGAACCTGAACATGGTCATTTGGCAGACCACGCCTGAACAGGCGGAGTATGTCAGCCAAGTGGAAGTGAAACGTGACGGCCTCACGGTCGGCACCGTGCCCTACACCGACGGCCAGTTCATCGACAACATCGGCAGTGACGCGGCCTCGCGAACCTACACCGTCACGGCCATCGCCACCGACGGCACACCGTGCCCCCTCACGAGCTACCCCAAGGAGACTATCCACATGAGCTACACCTTGGGTGTCAACAACACCATCGAACTTGGCTGGAACGCACCCACGGGCTACGACCTCATCGGCTACAACATTTGCGAATGGAACGCAGCGACCAACGCACTCACGGCCATCGACTTCGTCGGCGCTGGTGTCACGAGCTACACCTGCCAAGAATCCATGTTCGACCATGGCAACATCGTCGTGCAAGGCGTGGAGGCAGGCAAGGACGGCGAGACGCGCCTACTCTCCAACCGCAGCTGGGAAACTGTCGGCCTCGGCGAGCACGAAACCGCAACGTTCAGCGTCTACCCGAACCCTTCAAATGGGGTGTTCACTGTGGAAGGTGCGGGTGTGATGAGAGTCATGAATGTGCTCGGGCAGATCATCTTAACCAAAGAAATCAACGGAAAAACGACCGTTGAATTGCCGCAGGGCTTGTATTTCGTGCGGTTGGGCGACATGGTGCGGAAAATCGTGGTGGAATGATTGATGTTCACATGAATTACCATGAATGAACCACGAATTTTTCATAAATTATTGATGGCAATTCGTGTCTGATTCGTGGCAATTCGTGTCGATGAAAACGGAAAATCCCCCAGCCTTCGGGTTTGGGGGATTTTTTATATAAACGGAGATTAATATTAATCGCCATTTATATTATTTTGAAGAAAAATGCGTCAAAATGTTTGGCGCATTTTTCTTTTTTGTATTTTTGCGGCATAAATATAAATAATAATTTATATAAACAACCGTTAATATTATGAAATTCTACGACAGGGAAATGGAGCTGGAGCTACTGCTGCAAAGCGAGAAACAAGCCGAAAGGTCGGCAGTGTTCACCGTGCTGACAGGACGTCGCCGCGTGGGGAAGACCTCGCTGATTAACAAGGCTTTGGAAGGCAAGAACGTGGCCTATCTCTTTGTCTCGAAAGACAGCGAGGCGGTGCTTTGCTCCAAGTTCCAGCAGGCGCTCAAAGAGCAATTGGGCATCGAGGTGTTTGGCCAAATCAGCCGCTTCCGCGACTTGTTCGAAGTCATCATGAAAGCGTCGCTGCAACGGCAGTTCACCGTTTTCTTCGACGAGTTCCAGAACCTCCAAAAAGTGAATCCCGCCATCTTCAGCGAGATACAAGACCTTTGGGACCGTTACCACAGGGAATCGCACCTGCACTTGGTGGCCTCGGGCAGCATCCAGTCGCTGATGAAACGCATCTTCGAGGACGAGAACGAGCCGCTTTATGGCCGCCCCACCTCGAAGTTCACCCTCCTCCCCTTCCGCATCGAGGTGCTGAAGCAAATCCTGCGCGACCACAGCCCCAACTACAAAAACGAAGACCTGCTCTGCCTCTACATGATTACCGGCGGCGTGGCCAAATACGTGGAACTGCTCATGGATGCGCAATGCTACACCAAGGAGAAGATGCTCAACTACGTTTGCCGCCCAGATTCCTATTTCCTCACCGAAGGCCGCGACCTGATGAGCCAAGAGTTCAGTGACGAAAGCAACACCTATTTCTCAGTGCTACAACTGATTGCCGCAGGCATGACCAAACGCAGCGAAATTGACGGTGCCATGCAAAAGGACATGGGCGTGTATTTGCAGAACTTGGAGAAAAACTTCATGCTCGTGAAGCGCCTGAAGCCACTACTCGCCAAACCCAACAGCAAGGTGACGGCCTACGAG
>R27__coassemble_323_pt1 | contig 33799 bp, 26 predicted proteins | sample R27__metabat2_low_PE_013 | metagenome-assembled genome bin R27 | reverse complement strand
CCGACACCGTTAGCATCTGGGAGACCACCGACCTGCGCTATGTGATGATCGAGATCATCTACGGTGTTGAGAACGTCTACGTCAGCCGTACCGGCTGGGCCATGTGGGATCCGCTCGATCCTCAGGCAGGTGGCAGCGGCATCAACCCGAATCCCGGTCCTGGCAGCAACTATGCCACCAGCTTCACTGAGGACTTCGAAGGCGGCCTGAGCAACTGGACGATCGTCGACGCCGATGGTGACGGCCACGTCTGGAACCACAGCTCGCAGAGCCAGACCTACTCGTGCTATGATTACACGGGCTGGGGCCATAACGGCACCAACGGCTTTGCCTACTCACAGTCCTACACCGACTGCACCTACGATTCTTACGACCCGAACAACTTCATGATTACCAACACGAAGTATAGCATCGTCAATGGATCGACCTTGAACTTCTGGGCCGACTACGGCAACGACAGCTATCCTGACCACTTCGGTGTTGCAGTGGCCACCGTCGACAACCCGACGCCCGCCGACTTCACGATGGTTTGGGAAGGCTCCGCCAAGGCCGGCAACGGCAAGGCTTCTGTCCGCCACGACGAGAACCGTTACCAGAACTGGCGCAGCCACAGCGTCGACCTGAGCGCCTATGCCGGACAGGACGTCTACATCGCCTTCCGTCACTTCAACAGCTACGACCAGTACGAGGTCTACATCGACGACGTCGAGCTGACCGCCGGTGCCAAGAACGGTGGCGACCGTCACCTTGAATATTATAAGGTGATGTGCACCTCGATCGACGGTGTGCCGATCTTCAACCACAACACCGTGTGGCCTTTCTGCCAGCTGTCGACCAACGAGCCTTACAACGCTCCGTTAGTTGAAGGCGAGCACTACCTCTGCAAGGTCGCCGTCATGTACAGCACCGGCCTGAGCGCCTGGAGCGAACCCGTCGAATGGGTCTACGAACCCTGCGACCACTGGGGACCTGTCGATGCCGTCGAGGTGAACACCACGGGCGAAGGCAACCACATCGAGTGGGTGTTTGAGCACGGCTTCAATCCTTACGGTGGTGATACTCCTGGTCCTGGCCCCGGCCCGCAACCCGGCGAAAACGCCACGGTCATCCTGACCTGCGGCGACGTTTGGGGCGATGGCTCTGGCTATCAGATGCTGCTTGATGCCGATGCCAACGCTTTCGGCACCATCATTCCTGAGACTGGCGCATTGAGCCTGAACTGCTCCGGCAACGAGGCCATTTACGCCGAGTTTGAATACAAGATCCCGACCAACGCCGATGGCAACTGCAGCACGCAGAACATGGTCATGAACAACAGCGTCAGCATCGAGATCCCTGCCGGTACCTACGACTGGTGCATCACCAACCCGACTCCTGGCGACCGTATCTGGATCGCTTCGGCTCAAGGTAATGTGGGTGGCCGTCAGAACGACTACACCTTCGAAGCTGGCAGCACCTACGAGTTCACCGTCACGATGCAAGGCAGCAACGACGCTGTCAACGTCGTCATCACCGGTGGTGGCAAGGGTGGCAATGCTCCTCTCGCCGCTGGCGAAGTGAAGGACATCGCCAACGTCACTCCTGGCAACTATGGCTACATCGTGCGTCCTGCCTACAGCACCAGCAACATGATTGGCCAGAACTTCAACATGGTGAGCGAGACCAGCCTGATGTTCAACATCGGCGACATCGCCAACTATGACGAGCGTGTGTACTTCCTCTACAAGTTGATGAACGACAGCCGCTTCTCGGTGATTAACGGCGAACAAGTCGGTATGTTTGTGGTCAACGGCAACGCCGACCTCAACGCCAACTTCGTTGACTTCATCGCCCAGAACATCAGCGAGTTCACCAACATGGACAAGTACCAGGCTGCCGACATGGCCAACGCCTACAAGGGTGAAATGCCTTCCAGCATGGTCAACGCCATGATGACTGACCTCTACGTCCAATCGCGTGAGAACAACATGTGCGAATTTGCCGATCCGTTCTGCACCGACAATGGTATGTACGAATTCCCGGCTGGCGTCAACGCCGGTAGCGGCGAAGCCGGTCCCGACTACGACTGCCTCTACACGCAGCCCAACCCGGCCTGGTACTACATGCGCATAGGCGATCCCGGCGCGATGGACATCCACATGTTCAGCACGCCCGAGGTCGACATCGACTTCTGCTGCTGGGGTCCGTTCGAAGACCCGACCACGCCTTGCCCCTATGGCCTGACCGAGGACAAGGTCGTCAGCTGCAGCTACAGCACCAGCTGGACCGAGCACTGCATGATTCCTGCCACTGCCCAGACCGGCGAGTACTACATCTTAGTGATCACCAACTACTCGAACCAACCCTGCAACATCAACTTCAGCATGGTGGCCGGTGCCGGTTCGACAGACTGCGGCATCCTGCCTCCGACCGATATCATCGGCTTCCTGATCACGATGGACGGCGAGTACCTCGCCTTTGCCGAGCCTACCGATCGCGACTTCATGCACGAAGGTGAGTTTGGCGACCACGAGTACTGCGTGCGCCCGATCTATCCTGGTGAGATGACCCTGCCCGACCACAACTATGGCTGGTCGATGGGTTGCCCGGTGTGCTTTGGCGACATCCAAGGCTGCGCTGCCTACATGCCAATCCACGGCGAGGCTATGGAAGCCACCGACCAGGTGAAAGTCTGGTGGGGTGACGAGAATCCTGGCCCAGGTCCTGGCGGCTGCGAAGGCGATGAGTTCTCCATCAACTTCGACAACAGCCAGATGCCAGCCGGCTGGACGACCCACGACGAGGACGGCGACGGCTACAACTGGGTGCTTGGCACCGGTGCCGACGGCATCTACCTCAACGGAGGCAACCTTGGCGGTGCAGGCCACAACGCCTCAGCCGACCTCATCTGCTCAGGCTCCTACAGCAATGTCGTCGGACCTCTGACGCCCGACAACTGGCTGATTTCGCCCACCGTGACCCTCTGCGAAGGCTCGGTCTTCAGCTTCTGGGCCTGCGGACAGGATGCCAGCTATGTGGCCGAGCACTTCGGCGTGGCAGTCTCTGAGGACAACGGCAACTCCTTCACGATGGTCCAGGAGTGGACGATGACCGCCAAGAGCGGTGGCGATGTGATGAGCATTGGCCGCAACGGCAACACCCGCGCCCAAGGCACATGGCACCAGTACACCGTCGACCTCGGCGCCTATGCCGGTGAAGGCCGCAAGATAGCCCTGCGCCACTTCAACTGCACCGACCAGTTCATCCTCGATGTCGACGACATCGAGCTGAGCAGCGGAGCGAAGAGCCGCGCCGACATCGTGAGCTTCAACGTGTATCGTTCGACCGACAACGACAACTATGCCATCATCGGCACGGTGCCTTACGTTGACGGCCAAACCTACTACGAGTACATCGACACGCCTGAGACGGCTGGCACCTACTTCTATCAGGTGACCACGGTCTATGCCAACGAATGCGAGTCTGAACCGGCCATGTCGTTCGACAACCTGGCCAACGACTATGTTGAGATTGGCGTGACTGGTATCGGAGAGAACAACGATGGTGTTGCCCTCTTCCCGAACCCGACCAACGGAAACGTGACCATCCAGGCCGCCGGCATGAGCCGCATCACCGTGGTGAGCGTCCTCGGCCAAATGGTTTACGACGTCGAACTCAAGGCTGACGAATACACCCTGAACATGGGTCAATTCAACGCTGGCCTGTACATGGTTCGCGTCTACACCGCCAACGGTGTGGTTGTGAAACGTGTCACGGTCATGCAATAAATAGGGAATTGGTAGAGACGGTGCATGCACCGTCTCTACAGCAACCCGAAAAAAAATTGGGTGGCATCCTTTTGGGTGTCACCCTTTTTTCATATATTTGCACAATCAAAATGTAAGATTATGCAAGTGTATCAAATCTGGCTTGTCGTTGCCATTGCCCTCGTGATTTTCGAGATATGCTCCGCCACCTTCGGTGCCATCTGTTTCGCCATTGGTGCTGCCATAGCTGCCATAGCCGCCGGTTTGGGATTGGAAAGCACCACTTGGCAAATCATCATCTTCGCTGCCGTCTCGCTGCTCACCTTCGTCTTCCTGCGCCCCTTCATGTTGAAGTTCCTTGACAGGAATTCCAAAGACGTGAAGACCAATGCCGATGCCCTCGTAGGACGCAAAGGCGTTGTCTCAGAGCGCATTGACGCTTCCCAGCACACAGGCCGCGTGGCCATCGACGGCGACGACTGGAAGGCTGTCAGCAGCGACGGATCCGTCATCGAAAAAGGTACACAGGTCGAGGTCGTCAAATTGGATAGCATCATAGTAACCGTTAAACAATAAGCATTATGTCTACATTCAGCATTGTCCTCTATGCCTTGATTGCGCTTGTCGTGATCTACATCCTCAAAGGCATCAAGATTGTTTCCCAGTCGGAAACGATGATCGTCGAACGCCTCGGCAAGTACAACCGTACGCTCAATGCCGGCATCAACGTCATCCTGCCCATCATCGAGCAGGCCAAGGAAACCATCGTGCGCCGCCAAAACGGCAGCATGGCTCGCTCCTCGCGCATCGACATGCGTGAACAGGTGTATGATTTTGACAAACAGAGTGTTATCACCAAGGATAACGTGATGACCGAAATCAACGCCTTGCTTTATTTCCAGATTGTCGACCCGATGAAGGCCGTCTACGAGATCCAGAACCTGCCTGTCGCCATCGAGAAGCTGACGCAGACCACGCTCCGTAACGTGGTGGGCGAGATGGAGCTTGACGAGACCCTCACCTCGCGCGACACCATCAACTCGAAGCTCCGCAACGTGCTCGACGACGCCACCAACAAATGGGGCGTGAAGGTCAACCGCGTCGAGCTGCAAGACATCACGCCGCCAGAGAGCATCCGTCGCACCATGGAACTCCAGATGCAGGCCGAACGCAACCGTCGTGCCGAGATTCTGAAAGCCGAAGGCGAGAAACAGGCCCAAATCCTGAACTCGGAAGGCGAGAAGCAGGCCGAAATCAATGCAGCCGAGGCCGACAAGCAGGCCAACATCCTGAAGGCCGAAGGCGAAGCCAAGGCCAAGGTGCTGCAAGCCGAAGCCGAAGCCACCGCCATCCGCAACATCGCCGAGGCCGTCGCCGACCGTGGTGCCGACCCGGTGAACTACCTCCTCGCCGTGAAATACATCGAGACCTTGAAGGAAGTGGCCGGCGGGCAGGAGAGCAAGACCGTCTATCTGCCTTACGAAGCCTCCAACCTGCTCGGCTCGTTGGGCGGCATCAAGGAACTGCTTGGAAAATGAATTTTTAAAGTTAAACATTTGGTTTTTTGTGGTCGCGTGGTGTTGGATTTTTTTTCCAATGCCACGCGATTTTTTGTCCTTGGTTTTGTAGCACGCCCATGTTTTGCTATCTTTGCACCTGCTTTTTTGTTTCATGCGATGAAAAGAACCCTCCTTATATCCCTTTTGCTTTTGCTGTGTGTTTCCAGCTGTACCAAAAGCATTGAATATCAAACTTTAGGGAGTCGATGGCCCCTTTTCAAACAGGTTTATGCCCTCAAGGATACGGCGGCTGACAGTGCCTATTCCATGTTCAGCCATGTGGCCGACACCATCAACGAGAACGCCATGCGCCGAAACTCGGAGTTTCTTTTTGCTGAATATCAGATTCTTAGAGCAGAATTGCTGTATAAGAACTTTAAGCCAATACAAAACGACAGTTTGGTCATCGAAGCCTGTGGTTTCTATGATTCCATTTTTGCAAATCACCGTAAGTTGCGCAGAAACAAGGAACTGGCATTCCAATATGCCCGTGCCACCTATTATAAGGCGGCAGTGCTGCAAAGGCATGAAGAGATGCAAGCGGAGGCGTTTTCAGAGTATCTGAAGTCGCTTTGGACCATGGACGGACTGTGCTACAAGCGCCGTGTGTTTGCGCCAGCGAAACCAAGTATTGAGTATGTGCATTTCACTGGCCTCATCTACGACAGGTTGGCGTGGTTCCTTTACAACCGCGATGCTTGGGATGCTGCCCAGAATGCGCTTGAGCTGTCGAACGAGTGCTTTGGGTATGAAGGCGATTTGGAAGGCATGGCGTCGAACTTCAGCTTGATGGGCGATATGATGCTGGCACAGGAAGACCGTAATGGTGCGGTCGGTTATTACCAAAAGGCAGACAGCCTCTATGCCATGCTCCAAAGGGAAGACGTTTTGTTTGATTTCATGGATTTGTCGCATCAATCGCTCGCGAAGACGGTGAAAGGGGAGAGGCAGAAAGCCAAAAGAATGCTTTATAAGGGATTGGAAACCATTGATGTACCATGGATGGAACGGCACTTCCACCTCGGGCTTGGATACATTTATTACGACGAGCAAGCCTATGATTCGTCTCTTTATCACTACGAACACAGCTATCCTTTGCTGCCTCGTCAGACCGCCAAGGCCTATAGCCGTATCATTCTTTTGGCCAACCAATTGGGCGATAGCGTGAAAGCTGCACGTTACGGACAGCTGTTGGCCGAATATCAGATTAGCCAAGTGCAGCAAGGGCAGCAGAAAATGCACATGCTGACGCTTTACGAGACCTACAAAGACGAAAGCAAAGATGCCAGAACCAAGGATATTCTGTTTTCCATCATCCTGATTGTCATTGTTTTGGCTGTTATTATCCTCATCGACAGCATCTTTATCCAGATGAGAAAGAACAGACACAGGCGCGACCTTGAACGTCATGAGCAGTTCCAAGCCACGCTTGAGGACGAGATTGAGATGACGCGAAAGGAAGCGAGGCGCAAGGAGGAGGAAGTCAAGGCTTTGGAGGCGCGTATCGAGAAGATGGTCAACAAGCCCGACTTCCACCAGCTTCCGTTCGACAAGAAACTGGCGACACTCTACGAGATGCCCATCAGCAAGCGCGTGCGCACGGTGATGGATGCCAACGTGAAGGCCTTCTCTTCCTATCCCGAACTCGTCCTTTCCGAGAACCAGACCTCGATGTTGATCAACGCCGTTGATGCCGTGTTCCCCAAGTTCTCGCTGAGGATCATCGAAATGTATCCCCGCCTCAAACGCTCCGATGTCATCTATTGTTGCCTCTATATCTTAGGCATTAGCGAGGTGCAAGCCGCCGCCTTGATGGGAAAAACCTACCAGGCCGTGTGGACACGCTCGTTGAAGCTGCACGAGATTTTCGACAACAAGTCGAACCTGCAATTGGTTTTGCTCGATATTCTAAGGATATGGTAATCAATGTATTATTGCAATAATCAAATGTTTTAATCAAAATTCCCGCAAGGATATTTAATTATTTTGATTATTATCATAAATTGCAGAAAATCAGCTGTATATCATATTGTTGGTTTGATAACTTTTGATTTTCTTTTTTATGCAGTTTTTGGCTGTTTTTTTGCCGTGAGTGTATTTTTGTGCTGTCAAAACAAGAACGACTATGAACTTTACGATGAAAAGTGTTCACATCGGTGACATGATCCATAAGGAGCTGGTGCATCAGGGCCGCACGGTCACTTGGTTCGCAAAAGAGATCTGCTGCGAGAAATCCAACATCTACAAGATGTTCAAGCGCGAGAGCGTCGACATGCACCAATTGATGAAAATCTCAGAGGTGCTTGGGCACAACTTCCTGAGAGATTGCTATGAGGAGTCTTGATAGGCTTTTCAGATTTGGTTAATAATTTTGTGTACCATCCCCTCCCTGGGGATGGTTTTTTTGTTCGTTATTTCGTGAAAATGTTTATTTTTGCGGCGAGAAATTCAAAGCGCGTTATGGAACTCTTGGATTTGTATGACAGCGACTTGAGACCTACCGGCCTGACCATCGAACGCGGCCAACGCATTCCGCAAGGCTTCGTGATTCCCATCGTGGCCGTTTATGTTTACAACAGCAAAGGCCAATACTTGATCCAAAAGGTGGCCGCCCGCAAGGGAAACTACTATTCGACCACCGCCGGCCATGTGCAGGCCGGCGAGCGCGATTTTGCAAAGGCCATGCTGCGCGAATTGAAAGAGGAGATTGGCCTCTCCGCTACAAAGAGCGAGCTTGACTTGGTGAAGATCAGGCGCTACGAACACAAGTTCACCTTCCTTTACATGCTGAAGAGCAATGTGCCCGTCGAGATGCTGCATCTCCAAGAGGACGAGGTGGAGTCGGTGTCGTGGATGACGCGCGACGACATCGGGCAGCTCTGCAAGCAAGGCCTTTTCAACCGCACGCACTACCAATTCCTGCTCGATTGTGAGGAAAGATTGCAAAACATACGCTGAGGACTTGACGGTGTGCAAAAATTGGCTATATTTGCCGCAAATTATCTTTATCGCAACAAATACCTTATTAATATGATTGCAAGAGAATTACTTGATCCGAAAAGCATCGTAGTGTGCGGTGCTTCGTCCGACATTCACAAACCTGGTGGAAAAGCTTTGAAAAACCTCTTGGAGAGTCCTTTCAGTGGTCCCGTTTATGCCGTGAACCCGAAAGAGACCGAAGTGCAAGGCGTGAAATGCTATGCCAAGGTCGATGACCTGCCCCAGGTGGAGTGTGCCATCATCTGCATCGCCGCCAAGTTCTGCGCACAGACCGTAGATGTGTTGGCAAAAGAGAAAGGCTGCAAAGGCTTCATCATCATCAGCGCTGGATTCTCGGAGGAGAATGCCGAAGGCGCTGCCATAGAGAAGCATATCGTCGACACCATCAACAGTGTTGGTGGCAGCTTGATTGGCCCTAACTGCACGGGCTTCCTCAACGTGAACTACGCCGGCTGCTTCGACGCACCCATCCCGACCCTTGACCCCAAGGGCGTCGACTTCATCACAGGTTCAGGTGCAACGGCCGTGTTTATCAAGGAATATGGCATTAGCAACGGACTGAAGTTCAACAGCGTTTGGGCAGTGGGCAACAGCGCCCAATTGGGCATTGAAGATGTACTTGAGCATTTGGACGAGACCTTCGACCCCGAGAAGTCGTCGCGCGTCATCATGCTATATATGGAGAAGATTGGTGACCCGCAGCGCTTGCTCAGGCATAGCCGCAACCTCATCAACAAGGGCTGCCACATTGCCGCCATCAAGAGCGGTGGCTCCGCTGCCGGTAGCCGCGCCGCCAGCTCGCACACGGGTGCCTTGGCCACTTCCGACGTGGCTGTCGATGCATTGTTCCGCAAGGCAGGCATCGTCCGTTGCCAAAACCGTCAGGAGCTGACGACCGTCTGCGCTGTCTTCATGCATCCTGAAATCAAAGGCAATCGCTGCGCCGTAGTGACCCACGCTGGCGGTCCCGCCGTGATGCTCACCGACGTGCTCTCCAATGGTGGCATGGAGGTGCCTTCGCTTAAGGAACACCCTGCCAGCAAAGCCCTTTTGGAGAAACTCTTCCCCGGATCTTCGGTGGGCAACCCCATCGACTTCCTTGCCACCGGCACCGCCGAACAATTAGGTTACATCCTGGATGCGGTGGAGAACGACTACACCAACATCGATTTCTCGGTCGTCATCTTTGGCTCGCCTGGACTCTTCTCGAACAAGGAGGTCTATGACCTGTTGGACGAGAAGATGAAGACCTGCAAGAAGCCCATCTTCCCCGTGCTGCCGAGTATCATTAACGTGAAGGACGAAATTAACGACTTCATCGCCAAGGGCCGTATCAACTTCCCCGAGGAATGCGTGCTTGGCAATGCCATCTGCAAAGTGTACAATACACCCAAGCCCAAGATGGGCGACATTGAGAATCTGCCTATAGATAAGATTATTGTGTCACCCGTCAACGAGCCTGACAAGGCTGAGGTGGCCGAAGTTGCCGAGTCCATACGCGAGTTAGGCATGCTCACCCCGATTACCGTCAGCCCTGTGGAAGGAGGCTATCGCCTCGTGAAAGGTGCCAAGCGTTTGCGTGCTGCCAGCATGGTCGGCATGACAGAGATTGCAGCCTATGTTCAGGAAGGTGCAGTGGCGGCCGACATTCCCGACATCGATGTTCTACGCATCCGCAGAACCATTGACCGCTGCAAGGACGGTTACCTTGAAATGGCTGATTACAACGAGTTGCTCGATGCCGCCGGCATCAGTCGCAAGAAGAGTGTGGAAGTGAGCAAGAAAGAGGATGCCTTGGCCTTTGCCAAGGAGGTGGGCTGCTCGAAAGACGTGCCGTTGGTGATGAAGGTCGTCGGTCCGCTGCACAAGAGCGATGTGGGTGGCGTCACCCTCGGCGTGAAGGACATCGAAACGGTAAGCAGAGAGTTTGACCGCCTTATGGCCATCAAGGACACCTACGCCGTGGAGATGTATCCTATGCTTGAAGGCACCGAGGTCTACATCGGCGCCATGCGCGACCCGAAGTTCGGCCATCAGGTCTTCTTCGGATTAGGCGGTATCTTCATCGAGGTTCTAAAGGATGTGGAGAATGTGCTGGTGCCCACGAGCAAGGACGAGGTGCTCGAGAAGCTGAAACACCTGAAGGGCTATAAGATTCTGGAAGGTGTGCGTGGTCAGGCTGGTGTCAATCTTGACCTCTACGCCGATCAGGTGGTCCGCGTGAGTGCCTTGGTGCAGGCCGCGCCTGAAATCGCCGAGATGGATTTGAACCCGCTCCTTGGCAACCCGAAGAGCGTGGTGGCCGTGGATGTACGAATCCGTATTGAAAAATAGTTAATAGTTTGCAGTTGTTCAGTTGTTCAGTTAGGCGATTACCCATAACTGAACAACTGCCAACTGCCAACTGAACAACTGACTGAAATGATTACCGAAAAAGCAACCTATTACCTTGTATACGCAGCGTTAGTGTTGGCTTCCTTCTTGATTGACAATATGTTACTGAAAAAGACCGACAAGACCAGCCGTATCGTTGGCTATGTCACGAGCCTCATCGTCGACTTGGGCATCTTCGGCTACGGCATCTATCTCTATTTGGCCAAAGGCGAGGATCAGACGGGCTTCGTGTGGGGCGGCGTGCTCTGCGGCATCTGCTTGTTGTGCCTTTTGGGACGCTACTGGCAGAACAAGGAAAACGACAAGAAACGCAAAAGCCATGAAAAAGTCTGACCTCATTACCTTGATTATCGTGGCCGCCGTGGTGTGCGGCTTCGCTTTCATCCCGGGCGCGTGGGAGTGGTTCAACGAGACCACCAAGAACCACGGCCTGCTGATGAGTTTCTTCAAGTTCGCCATCCTCGGCACTTTCGGTGAGATGCTTGCCTTGCGTATTCGCGAAGGCGTGTACATCAAGAAAGGCTTCGGCCTTGTGCCTAAGATGCTCGTTTGGGGCGTGTTGGGTGTGGTCATCGCCTCGGCCATGACCATCTTCAAGACGGGAACGGTCAAGCTGCTTGATGGCGGTTTCCACCTCAACGGCAAGGCTGCCGAGTGGTTTGCCGGCGATTTGAGTTGGGGCAAGGCCTTCGTCGCGCTCTGCGTCAGTGTGTTGATGAACACGCTGTTTGCACCCGTTTTCATGACTTTCCACAAGATCACCGACATCCACATTGCCGAGACGGGAGGAACGCTGAAAGGCTTCTTTGGTAGCCCACTGAAAATGAGGGAGGCGTTGTCGAAGAAGATCAATTGGGATGTCCAGTATGGCTTTGTCTTTGCCAAGACTATCCCGCTGTTCTGGTATCCTGCCCACACGATAACTTTCTTGTTGCCAGGTACTTTGCAAGTGCTGTTTGCCGCTTTCCTCGGCGTGGCCTTGGGCGTGATTTTGAGTATCAAGAAGTAGTTAGACACAAAACCTACAAAACAAGCAAAACTTTTGTGGAATGGAAAGTCGCCAACCGGCTCCTTTCCCGACGCATCCTTGCGGATGCTGTTGAACTTAAATGATATATAGGCTTTCATGTCGCCGAATGGCGACGTTGCAAAGGCAGCCCGGTTGGGTGCCTTTGCTCGTTTTTGGATTGTGTTTTGAAAGTTTTGCCTGTTTTGTGACAAAAAAAATCAAAAAAATCCACTTTTTCCCTTGACAGTATCGAAAATTGTTGTACTTTTGCAGCGTACTAATTAACTAATACACTACAACAAAATACAACAACATGATTACAATCAACAATTTAGACTTCGGTTACAAGACGCAACCAGTCTTCAAGAACATCAGCCTCAGCTTCGAGAAAGGCAACATCTACGGGCTGCTCGGCGAAAATGGAGTGGGGAAGACCTCCCTGCTGAAACTCATCAGCGGCCTGCAAAAGCCCACCGCCGGCACCTGTGAAGTGGACGGCATCGCACCCTTCAACCGCTGGCCCGAAACCCTCCAGAAGATTTTCTTCATCTCCGAGGACTTCGCCATCCCCGAGGGTACACCTATTAATAATATGCGCGAGCTTGGCGTGTTCTACCCCAACTTCGACGAAAGCCTCTTCCTTGAACTCTGCAAGGAAATGGAAGTGGACCCCACGCGCAAGTACGCCGAGATGTCGTTTGGCCAGCAGAAGAAGTGCCTCATCTCGACCGCCTTGGCCCTCAACACCGACTACTTGCTCCTCGACGAGCCTACCAACGGCCTCGACATCCCCTCGAAGACGCTCTTCCGTCAGGTCATCGCCAAGCACGCCACCGACGAGCGCACCATCATCATCTCCACCCACCAGGTGAAGGACGTGGAGAACCTCATCGACCCCATCATCATCCTCGACCACGACGAGGTGCTGCTCAAGGCCTCGTTCCGCGAAATCACCGACAGGCTCTATTTCGCCTACGGCACCGAGAAGGACGACACGGCCCTCTACAGCGAGATGATGCCCGGCGGCTACGTCAGCGTGAAGCGCAACGCCGAAGGCCTCGACAGCAAGGTGAGCATCGAAGTGCTCTTCAACACCGTGATGAAAAACAAGGAAACCATCAAACAAATGTTTGGTTGACACGAGACACGGGACTTCGAGACACGGGGCCAAAGGATCTTGAGCCTGTCGAAAGACCGTCCCGCGACTCGCGTCCCGCAGTCTCGCGTCCAAAATAAACAGGAGAAATAATCATGAATAACTCATTCGATTTCAAACGTTTCGGACAACTGCTGGCCTATGATTGGAAGCGCTATGTCCGCAACTTCGGCATCACGCTATTAGTGTGGATCAGTATGCCCATCCTACTTTGGGTGGCAAGTTTGGTCTTCGGTTCGGAATTGCCCGTTGAGGTACGTGAGATGCTCATTTTTGGTATTGTTGCCATAACTCTTATGTCTGCACCTTCGCGCATCTATGGCAAAGCCAACTTGTCTCGAGAGGGGGTGGCCTTCGCCATGCTTCCAGCCTCGGGCTTGGAGAAGTTCCTGACGATGTTTATCTATTGTTCGTTGGTCACGCCCTTCCTTGCCTTGTTGGGCGCTTGGATAGTGGACAGCCTCATGACCTTGTTGCCTTTCGGCGGTTTTGAGGAGATTGCCATGAGCGAAGATTTCTTGAGAAAAATCAGTTTCGGCGATTTTGTGATGTTGGTTGTAGCATTAGTCACTGCCGCATGGGCTGAGTCGTCCATCTTCATGTTCGGCAACATGGTTTTCAAACGCCGCAAGGCTGGAAAAACCATTGCTTGGGGAATCCTTATTGTGTTTGTACTCACTTTGTTGCTTCAATTGGCCCACTTCTGGTATGCCTTCGGCATGTGGGTTACCGAAACCAGTGCCCAGTTGGAGACGCGTTTCCTTCCTTGGGTCTACAGTGCTTTCCAGTTGGTCGTCGCCATCGTGTTCTATATCCTTACCTATCGTAAAATCAAGACTCAAAAATACTGACCATGAACAACACATTCAATTTCAATAGGTTCGGCAAGGTGCTTGCTGCCGATGGCAGGAAATACTACCGCAACTTCAGCATCACCGTGGCCATCCTGAGCAGCCTGACCTTGGTCTTGTGGCTGCTGACGTTGGTTTTCAGCTTCACGATGCCCACCTTCGTCCGGTGGGGCATGATTTACCTTGCCGTGGCTTTGGCCTGCATCATGGTGCCAGCCAAGGCCTTTGGCGACATCAACCTCCAGCGCGAAGGCATCCGTTTCGCGATGATGCCCGCCTCCAACTTGGAGAAGTTCCTTAGCTACGCCTTCTTCTGTCTCCTGACGCCCGTCGTCGTTTTCCTCCTTTCGTGGGGCCTTGATTCGCTCCTTACGGCTTTGCCTTTTGGTGGTTTTACCCACTATATCAAGAGCTTCGGGCTTATGGAGTCTGTTCAAAACTTTGCCATGGAGATGGGTGAAATGACCGAAGCCGACATGGTTGGTGATGATTACGAGGCTTTCCAAGCATTTTCCGGCAAGTTCGATTCGGGCTATCTGTTCAGCCACATCGTGCGTATCGTTTTCACCGTGGGTCTCTTTATGTTCGGCAATTTGCTCTTCAAGACGCACAAAACCGCCAAGACCTTGGCCTGCATGATTGGCATTTCGTATGTGATTACGATGTTGATGCAATCGTTTTTCCTTTCGAGAGGCATCTATCCTTGGCAGCAGGAAGTCAACACGGCTTCGATGGACATGGAATCGTTGACCAATTACACTAGCCATGCCATGCTGTTGGGAATCATTTTCAGGAGCCTGCTCGCTGTCGCACTTTATGTTGGACTTTTCTTCAAACTCAAAACGCAAAAATACTAAACCATGGAATTTAACGCACACAAACCCATATACTTGCAAATCTGTTCGCAGCTCTATGAGCAGATCCTGCGCGGCGACCTGAAGGCCGACGACCGCATCCCCTCGGTGCGCGACTACGGCATCCAGCTCGGCGTGAACCCCAACACCATCATGCGCTCCTACGAGACCATGACCAACGCGGGCATCATCTACAACAAGCGCGGCATCGGCTACTTCATCGCGCCCGAAGCCAAGGACATCGTGCTCCGCCAGATGCGCGACGAGTTCCTGGAGAAGGAGCTGCCCGAAGTGGTGAAGAAGATGAAGCTGTTGGGCATCAGCCTCGACGACGTGAAAAACGCCTACGGGCTGTAACTTTTTCGGGCTTTGCCCGTCTTACTGGAAAGTAAATCCCTTTTTCATACCTTGTGAGGAAACGGGGCTGCCGTTGGGCGGCTCCGTTTTTTGTGTGACGGGGATTGAAATCGCGTGATGAAGTATTGTCGCCCCTTCAGGGCTTGGGCTTTTCGGCACATTTTTTTTCGGCAGGGGTTCACACCGCCTGCCTCGTGTTGCTGTCGCCCCTTCAGGGCTTGCAGACGGCCCTTCTGCGTTATGTTTGATAGCGGGGATTGAAATCGCCTGATGAAGTAGGGTCGCCCTTTGACTCCGTCGAATCTTCGATTTCAGGGCTTGGATTGATGCCCCCCAAAAAAACTGCTCCGTAGGAGCTTCCTTTTAATAACAATGACACCATGAACCCATGGGTCATACTCCGTAGGAGTTTTCTTTTATGTGATATTTGGGAATCCTCCTTATGGTAATTTACAAGTTCTCTGCCTTCAAACAGCCATGGACGCCGGGAAATGTTCCGTCCAAGGACGGGATGAGAGTAAATTGGAAGTAAATTTTAGAGTAAAGGGCATTTCTAATTTTCAAGAATTACAGAATTTGAGAATTGTTTAATATGCTGTTTTTCTGAATTTTATCGAATTTGAGACAAAAATTGCGGGCAATTTTTAGAAGTCCCCTAAATTGGGAGTAAATTAGGGAATTAACCCTGTTGATAATTTTGTTGACAAAAAATTTCATTCGCCTCATCGCACGGGGTGTTTGATAACTGTGAGTTAACAAGAAGCACTGAAAACAGGACTTTATGTCACTTCGAGCGACTCCTGATCTCGTGCGATGGGGTAAGGGCTGACTCAGAGTAACATAATGACCGATACGCCCGTACCATGCCTTGACATTTTGATGTGTCCCCTCTGCATGGCAGGCCGCTGCCATGGCGGAATCTCCAATGTGTTGGCGGCCTGAGCCGCCATGTAATTCAATTTATTGTTAACCATTTAAAACATAACATTATGGTTAAATTATCATTCAGAACGGGACTTGACAGTAACAAGTTCCATGCGGGTCTCGATGAGGTCCGCCGCCACTTCGAAGGCAACCGCGACGATGCTTACTTGAGTGGTCTGCTTGCCGAGGTGGAAGCCGCCAACCAAGCGCTCATCGGTGCGCTGAATTTCAAGGTGGCCAAGCAGGGTATCAACCGCGAAGCCAAGGAGCTGAACGAGCGTCTTGCCTCGGCTTCGCGCTACATCGACTCGTGCCGCTATGTGTCCGACCAAGCCGTGCGTGCCAGTGCCCAGGTCCTGAAGCAACGCTTCAGCAGCGAGGGCAAGCCCTTCAACCATATGAAGGTGGACACCAGAGTGGGCGCGGTTCGGGTGCTTTTGCGCGACCTTGCCACGCCTGAGATGCAGGCGCATGTCGGTCTGTTGCCCGATTTGTCCGTCCGCATTGCGGGCGTCAGGACGGCTGTGGAGGCTTTGGCGGCCCGTCAGCTTGAGGTTGACCAGGCCAACAGCCAGGCCGAGGCGCCCCGTCCGTTGCTTCCCTTGAAGCGCGATGCGGCAGCCAAGCTGAGGCGTTTGGTGGTCTACCTTCAGGCCATGGCCGAGAAGGACCCCGAAGGCTATGCCGCGCATTATGCCGTGGTGACCGAGATCATCACGCGCCTCAATGCGACGCAAGGGCGAAGTGCGACGAAAGCCAAGGCGACATCCGAGGCGGAAATCCCCATAGGTCCCCATCTGGCAGCAAGCGCCTGAGTCGGAGGCGATGCTTTCTTTTTCATAAGGCGGAGATAGAGGTTAATAAATGAAGATCCGCCTTACTCCCCGCAGGCCGAGAGGCTTGCGGGGAGGTTTTTTTTGCGTGGGGATTGAAATCGTTTGATGAGGTAGGGGTGACTTTTCGGGGCTTGGGTTGCTGGTTCAATCGTCAACCCAGCATACAATCGGTCGCGATGATTTTGGCATTTTTTTGAAGCCATGCTGAAAAAAATGCTATATTTGCGGGTCAAAATAAGGATATGACACTACCCGAAAACATACAACTTCCTGTATCCCGATTATCTCAGATTTTCAATAGCACAACGGCTACATACAAGTTCTATTGGTTTGTGGCACTGCTTGATATTGTGGTGAAAGAGCGGAAAACAAAAATGTCGTTTTGGGAAATCATTGCAGGGATGGTGGCGGAATCATGGTATCCGATTCACTATTTCAAACTTTCATTCGGCAAATCCGATTCACTTTATGACCAATCGTTAGCTTTACAGCAAGAGCTGAACATTCCGATAGATGCTGATAAAGGAAGAATTAAACGGGTTTTGCTTGATAGCATTGGAAATAGTCGGGTAAAAAGTTTGTTACGGGTTTTCACACTGAATGTGCCATATCGATTTTTGTCACCTTGGATAAAATATTCCAATGATAGCAATGTTGTAGCTCGTTCACAGCAGTTTGAGAATAATTGTTTGTATGCTATCAATGGTGAAACGATTGAACTAAATCCCGTATGGAGCGAGTATTTGATGGAACACTTCGGCATTTTGCGTGATTTTGCTTTTTGGAATCTGGCCTTTTTCCTCCAGAAACGCAATCCCAATGTTCCCGATGTCCCTTCAAAACTTATCAAGCCGATTCAGCGAGATTCGTTGACGAAACAACATAAGTATTGGGACACCTATATTGAGACTGTTGGAAGTTTAACGTGCATATATACAGGTAAACAGATATTTGCGAAGCATTATGACCTCGACCATTTTGTGCCGTGGAGTTTCGTGTCGCACAATCTTTTGTGGAATCTGATTCCTGCTGATTCGAGTATCAACTCATCCAAAAGCAACAATCTTCCACCGTTGGAAAAATACTTGCGACCATTCGCAAACGTTCAGCAAAATGCGATAAAAACGTTGTATAAAAAGAATCCGAACAATACCCTTTTGGAAGATTATCTGATTGTTTATGATTCTGTTTCCGACTTGGTAAAACTCTCTGAACCTGATTTCTACAATGTATTTAGACGAACCTTTTCGCCAATGGTGCAAATAGCGGAAAATATGGGATTCAAATATTGGCAGCAATGAACAAGATCAAAAACAATCCTCATTTGACCGCAAAAGAACGGACAACGATTTCGTTTCCTACGCGGTGGCTCAAGCAAAGCGACCTGCTGAAAGGCGATATTTTGGATTTCGGCTGCGGATTTGGCTTTGACACGGACGAACTTCAAAAGGAAGGCTTCAATATTGTAGGATACGACAATTATTACCGCCCTGAATATCCTACAAAACGCTTTGATACAATAATTTGCAATTATGTACTCAACGTGCTTGAACCCAAAGAACAGGCAGAAGTTCTGATGGAAGTGTCTGAACTGCTCAAGCCAACGGGAACCGCCTATTTCACAGTGCGTCGTGACTTAAAATACGAAGGGTTCAGAACCCATTATGTCCACAAGCAGCCGACCTATCAATGCAATGTTGTGTTACCCTATAAAAGCGTGTTTCTCAACGAGAATTGTGAGATATACGAATACAAACATTTTAATAGGACTGATTTCAAAGAGAAATACGAGTCGTCAAAAGGTTGCCCGTTTTGCAAATTGAACTCCAAGGTTGAATTGGTTTGTGAAACTGCTACGGCTGTAGCATTTTTTGATGGATACCCAGTGAGTAAAGGACACACATTAATAATACCTAAGCGCCATGTGGCCAACTATTTTGATTTGTCGGATGAGGAACAACAAGATTTGTGGCACATGGTCAACCATTGCAAAACCATTTTGGAGAAACGATTTCACCCTGATGGTTTCAATGTTGGCATCAATGTAAACCAAGCCGCTGGGCAGAGTGTTTTTCATGTTCATATCCACCTAATTCCTCGTTATAAATGGGATGTTGAGAACCCCAAAGGCGGGGTGAGGGGAGTTATACCGACAAAGCAGAAGTATTGAAAAAATAACGGATAGAGACAAATGGCTACGTATCGTTCAATATTGGAACTGACTAGAGGGCTTCAACGTGGAGCGAAATTACTAAGCAATATGTTCTTGCAACGCAAAACTGTTGCTGTGAAATATGATGATGCCTTGGAGACATTGGACAGCGATGAGAACAAATTGAAACATCTCATCACATTTGGAGTAATCATACAGACGGGTGATTCTCTTGAACTAGATGATGCTTATCAAAGATTCTTTGAAGAGGTACTGGCTGTTAATGAGGATATCAACATTTCGTCGGTCAAGATGTATATTGACAAGCTGAATCTTGGCATCAATTCATATCTGGCTGCAGAGAATAATATAAGAAGAGAAGGCTTTTTAAGAGAAATTAGGCATACATTCAAAAGTATTGACAATGCAACTCACAGGAATGTGATAGACTTGAAACGTAACGTTGATGATACATATAAGCAGGAACCCAACTTTAAAATCAAAGAGCTGCGATTAAAGGATTTCGATGAGAAAGCTAGACTAATCGTAGAACTTATTCATCAGACAGAACGTGTGATAGATGAGCAAACAATCTTTTTCTCTAGTTTGGCTGACTATGGACTGAAACAAACTGTCAGTGAGGTGCGTGATGGTTTGCGCGAGTCAGCGCATGGTTTGATTGCTGTAACGGCACAAATCATAGACTACCTGAATCGCATAGAATATCAAAGCCGATTGGTTAAACGTATACGTCAGTTGAAGTATCTGCGTGACCAGTTTATGCTAGAACAGGCTACCAATGTAAAAGAACTGATGTCGCAAACAAATGTGGTGTGGATGGAAAAACAGCCTAAGTATGTAACAAGGGTTTCTCTGGATTTCCTGCGCAATGAGGATGCCGCACTTGACATTTTAGACAACATTCGTCAACGAATTTCAAAGAAGGCAAATGTCAAGTCAAGATTAGCCGAGAAGTTGGATTCAGATTACCTTGAGGAACAAACGGAAACAACAAGGGCGTATAATCATCAAGAACTTTTGAATGGTTTCGTGGCACAAAGCAACGACCTGTTTTGCTACATTTGGAACTACTCGTTTACAGAATCTATTGACAAAGAATTACGCTTAGTGCTCTTTTTGCAGATGGCATCACAATATCCAGAGCAGATGCGTTATACAACGGAGAATAAAACCATTGACAATATTGAATACCCCATAATATATCCAAGATGAAATATACAAGTGAAGTTTTCCAACGACTGAGTCGAGGTCAGTTTTTATCGAGCAACAGCATCGATGCAAATACTCGTGCCATCTATAACGATGTAGAAGAAAACCAGCAAGAATATGAAGACTATTTTAATCAGATAGACTTCCAATTGAGCAGTGGCGACGGTTTTTATTATTTCAGTCGTAATGAGTCAAAAGTAATTATAGAGAACAAATTACAATCGCTGTTTTCATGGATTGACTATCTGGATTTTCTTAAAACATACGACACGGCTTTTGATGCTGGCACCCAATTCAGCTTGGTGCAGATGGAAGTGAAGCTTTCAATGATACCAGGACTAAAGGAGAAACTGTCCCAGATGTTTCCCGATAAGATTTCAAATCGCCAAAAACTAGAGGCTTTGGCTGACACCTTGGAAAGTATGGGGTTTGCAGAACTTGTGAACGAAGCGGATGGAACTTATCAAATAACCAACGCTTTCCATTATATTGAGCAGATTATACTTTGTATTAACATAGATGAGGATGTGAAAGATGAGATACCTCAATAAAATTATATTTATTAATAGTGCCCATGTGCCATATGCAGAAATTAAGCTTGATGGAAATGTGCATTTTATTGGAAATCAAGGTTCTGGCAAGTCTGCTCTGCTTCGAGCCATTCTGTTTTTCTATAATGTGGACAAGAGCAAACTGGGCATTAAGACACAGTCTGGGCAAAAGGGCTATGATGAGTTTTACCTGCCACATCAAAACTCGTATATCATCTACGAAGTATGTCGTGAGACTGGGACATTTTTTGTGATGACATTCTTATCGCATGGCCGAACAGCATTCCGCATTGTCGATTGTGCGTATGACAAGAGGTTCTTTGTGGAAGAGGATGGAAGTGTGAGATATGAGTGGGGACGCATCAGTGAACAGATAGGTACACGAGTATTCAAGAGTAACATTATTCGAGGCTATGAGGAGTTTCGTGACATTATCTATGGCAATAGTCAGCAGGTAGTCAAGGAATTGCGTCGGTTCTCACTGATGGAAAGCACAAAATACCAACAAGTGCCGCTGACGATACAAAACATTTTTTTGAATCAAAGTTTGGAGTCCCGTGTTGTCAAGGATACCATCATCGATTCGATGGACTTTGCCAGTGATGACATCGATCTGAACCGATACCGTGAGGAAGTGAAAAACTTCCGTCAGCAGTATGAAGATATTTGGAAATGGTACAAGACAGAAAAGAATGGTAAGGTAAAAGTTAAGATAGATGCTGATGCAGTCATTGAAAGATATACTGATTACGATTATGTGCGCAAGCTCATTTCAGAACTATGTGGACAAATGAATTACGCTTTGGAGCGTGATACGAATCGTTTGCCGCAATTAGCCGAACAAGAGACGAACTGTGGTCAGGAACTTTCTCGCCAGAAGCGGTTGTTGGGCGAAGAGAACGAGAAGTTCACAAAAGAGCGTGACAATTTGAAGGGCAATGAGGCTGTTATTGACGATTTCCTGAAAAAGGTAAAGGAAAAGCGGCAGCATTATACAGAAATCGGCATAGAAAGGATTGTTGAAAGAATTGATAAAGAAGGCGAACTGAAGATTCAGCAGCAAAGTCTAAAGCACCAGGAGGAGGTTTTGACGAGCAAGAATCAGGGTGTCAAATCGAAATATGATGCGCTAATGCACGATATTGATAATCAACTGCGAGAGTATCACCTGAAATGTCAACAACGTTGTAATGAAATAGACGGCCAACGTATGGAAACCGAGAATCGTTTGCAAACAGAGTTGACAGAACAAACGGATACTATTCGCAGCCAATACGAGCAGAAACTGAAAGACAATCAAAACTTACTTGACGAAGCGCGCCAAGCAAAGAGCGAGGCAAAACTCCAAGAACAGCGAGTAAAGGTGACCAATCCCTATCAAGAAGAAATGGATGAGCAAGAACGGAGGGTAAAAGAATTGAAAGACAAACAATTGCAACTCTATCGCGATTCGTCCCACAAACAACAAGAAATAGATCAAATCATCAATGAGGTGGCTATTCAGCGCAAAGATTTGGAAACCGCTTGTGAGAAAGAAGTCGTGACAATTGAAAATGAAATCAAACAAATCATTTCAGAGGTAGAGAAGGTTGTTGATATGCTAGGCCGTCAGAAGGGTTCGCTAATAGAATGGTTAGGCGAAAATGTGAGCGGTTGGGAAGACAATATCGGAAAAGTTCTTGACGAGGATGCTGTACTCTATAACACCTCGTTGAATCCACGAATAACAGAATCATCAGATACTATATATGGTGTAAAGATTGACACTGACAGCATTGAAAAGACCATCAAGACCCCTGATGAATTGAAGGTTCAGAAAGCATTGTTGGAGCAAAAGATTGTAGAACAGAACAAGAAAATAACTCTTCGCAAACAGCAATTGGAGGCTGACATTACCGAATTGGAGCGCAAACCCAATGTGCAGCTTAAGCAATTGCGTATGGAGAAAATGACCGTTGATGCCGAATACAATCAAATCCCCAATCGTATAGATATTATTCAGAAAGAGAGAACAGCATCTGAAGAAAGTCTGAAGAAATGGCGCGATGCTGAGTTGGAAAAACTCCAGAGGAAGTTCGGAGAGATAAAAAAAGACATCGAAACAATCGAAAATCAGAGAAACATTCTTGCTGGTCAGCGAGACAAAGAGTTAGAAACCATTCGCAAGTCTTATGAAAGGCAAAAGAAAGAATTGGGTAGTTCTAGTAACCAACAAAAGGCAGCTATCAATTTCGAGCTAAAAAACAAAGAACGAAGTGCCGCTCAGCACAAAGGTGAACTTCAGGCCCAAATGGATGCAGAGTTGAAAGGATTGGGTGTAGATGTCAACCAGTTGACGGCTATACGTAATCAGTTTCAAAAAGTCTCAGATGAATTGAAGTATATTGATGACCATCGTTCTGATTATATTTCCTGGCAAAATGATACTCGCGACTATTTTGAACAAGAGCAACGGAAAAAGGATGAGCGTAAGCAGGTACGGCAGAGAATTGATGACCTACAGGAGAAATTTCAAAAGCGCAAACAGCAGTATGATGAGAAGATTTTCAATCTTTCGGCAGAGCTACTCAGATTGCAGGATGAGCAAAAGGTGTTAAATGAGAGTGTCAACAAGGCTCGTGCTTTTATGCGCGGTCCTTCTTGCCCGGCTGAAATGATGACAACAGGCGGATGGGAAACAGTTAAATCATTGAAAGATATCCTTGAAGAACTGCGTGACAAGATCTCTATTCAACAACAGAAACTTGACGATTTCAAGCAAGCTGTTATTCGTTTCAAGGGCAATTTTTCATCGCAGAACACCTTCCATTTCCGCACAGAGTTAAATACAGATGAGGACTATATAGAGTTCGCGGCTAAGCTGCAAGAATTTTTGAGCAACAACAAGATAGAACAGTATCGAGTGCGTACCAGTCGCCAGTATGCCACAATTATTAAGCGCATAGCTAAAGATGTAAGCGACCTGAGCCAGCATAAATCGGACATAGAAAAAACCATTCTCGACATTAATCGTGATTTCCGCGAAAACAATTTTGCTGGAGTCATCAAAGAAATAGAACTGCGAGCTGTTGAAAGCAACGACCGATTGATGCAACAACTGTTGAACATCAAACATTTTGACGATGAATATGGTTATGACATTGGACAGTTGAACTTATTCACATCGGAAGACAATCTAAATCGTACCAATGAGCAAGCTGTCAAACTGTTAATGACTCTTGTCGAAATGTTGGATGCAGAACAAAAACGTGAATTGATCACATTGGCGGACACTTTTAAGCTGGAGTTTAAAGTCAAGGAGAATGACAATGACACCAATTGGCAGGAAAGACTAACAAATGTTGGTAGCGAGGGCACTGACATCCTTGTGAAAGCGATGGTGAACATCATGCTCATTAATGTTTTCAAACGCAAAATCTCTCGCAAATTCGGTGAATTTAAACTGCATTGTGTGATGGACGAGATAGGTAGATTGCATCCAAATAATGTGGAGGGCATCTTAAAGTTTGCCAATGTGCGAAACATCAATCTCATCAACAGTTCTCCAACTACCTATAATGCTCAGGCATATAAGTACACATACTCACTCAGCAAAGATGAACGTAGCAATACGGTTGTAAAAACACTCTTGACCATTCGATGAAAAAGACCGTAACACTCATAGAAAAACTAATTCGATTAGCAAATGGAGATACCCTGCCAGTCAGTAGCTTAAAAGGCGACTGGTTTGAGCAGATGCAGACTGATGGCATTTTAGTGGCAGTAACACATGGTAGCCGGAAAGGTTTACGAGTAGCTGATGTGACTTCATTCCGTCATTATGTTGCCAGCCAATACGACATTCGTGATTTGGAACAAACACACGAATTACTATCGAAGGAGAATGTGAGCAGGGCTGAGCAGGTTGTAGTAACAGGAGATAGCAAGTTTCATTCTCGCCGTACATTTACAGGATTCTTGGTGAATAGCTATCAACCCATTGATGCTGTGTTGAATGGTAAGTTATTAACTATTTTTCCTCCCCAAGGCTGTTGTCTGTTTATTGCTGATTACCAGCATTTCTGCGTTTCTGAAGATGTCGTGATTATAGGTGTTGAAAATGCGGAGAACTTCCTTTATATAGAGCATCAGAAATACCTGTTCAAAGGATATAAGAAAGTTCTGTTTGTCTCTCGTTATCCACAAGAGCAAAGTAAGGATCTGTTGAAATGGCTTCAATCCATACCAAACCAATATATCCATTTTGGAGATCTTGATTTGGCTGGCATTGTCATATATGAAAATGAATATTATTGTCATCTTAGAGAAAGGGCATCTTTTTTTGTCCCCGTTGACTTTGAGCAGAGGATTTCAGAAGGTAGTTTAAAACGATACAATGTACAATATAATAGATTTGGTAATTTGGATATAAAAGACCTAAGGCTTCAAAATCTTCTTAGTTGTATTCACCATTATCATAAGGGATACGATCAAGAGGGTTTCCTCTTGAAGTAAATTGTGTATATATAGTGCCTACGAAGTGCTTATCATGGCCTATTTCATTGGGCTGTATTCGAAAAGACAAAAGCCTTTGGGTGAATATGCTGACATCAAGGAGATTTCAATCCCCGTTCTTACCCTTATGCGCCTCGGTAGGTCTCGTCCTGAAGGGACGATATCCTATTAGCCGTAGGTCACGACCTACGGCAGCACCCCGGTAGGCATGTCGATCGGATGGCAAATCCTCATACTCGCCTCGGCCGCATTGCAAATGCGGCTGAACGGAGACGCTGAAGAAGAATTGTCAGCCATCCCCTTGCGGGTTTGTGGAAAAGTAGTAATTTTGCAGGCTGAAAACCAATCGTATGTGTTCCCTTCAAATAGGGTAATCGCTGGATACGATTGGTTTATTGTTTTGTGTCTCTATCTTGTTAACGCAGTATTGTACATGTTTTCCATCGCTTTTGATTCCAATGGTCAGTTTTACCATAAAGTTCAAATGCTCCATCTTGGGGTGGACAAATTCATGAAATAGAATGGCCATATTCTTGTAACCGTTTTTCTTTTGCGTTCCTGCTTTGGCTCCCACATAAACAGGAGCGTCTTCTTTTCCGCAAGCGAAGGAGACAACTTGTTTTAGGTGTTTTACGGCATAAGTCGATTTCCAGTCGGCGGAAGCACGATTGATTGTCTTCTTGTCACTTTCTCCCTTTTTAATAATGACTGTAACGCCCAAAAACGCGTTGAAAATGCCATTTGTCCCGTTTTCCTGTTGTAACTCTTTCCACAGCGACTCATAATAATGTTCGATCAAGCTACGTCTTTCGCGGCTTTTCTTCTTCTCTTTCGGGATGCCTTCTATGTATTTTGGTAATTCCATAATTGTAGGTTTAAATTGTTTACGGTGCAAAGATGCAGCCTTTGTCAAGACCAAGCCGTTGATTAAGCGTTTGTAGTCGATAGTAGTCGTTTGCTGTCGGATATATTGTTGGTGTTGTGGATGATATTGGATGATGATACTCGCCCTTCGCAGCTCAGGGGATGGCGGATCGCCTCATTCCGAGGATGCGGAACCGCCATGACTGCAAGGGGCGCGGTGATTGTCGTAATGCGATAGTGTAGGACGGGGACGCATAAGCCCTGAAGGGGCGACGATAATTCATCGGGCGATTTCAATCCCCGTGCCCCACAACACCCGACAGGTACAAAAAATGGCTGACCCCTTAAGGCCAGCCATTTTGAATTTATGGAAATTCGTGTTGAATCAACTCATTACCGAATCACCGTCACCCGTTTCACGCCCACGCCGTTCTCGGCATAGATGCGAACCATGAACACGCCCGTGCCAAAGGCACTCATGTTCAGGGTGGCGGAATCGACGTTCTCTTCGGCATCGTAAACCACCTGGCCAAGTTCGTTCACCACGGTGACGCGCTGCATACCCTCAGCCTCTATGGTCACGTTGCCGTCGGTCGGGTTGGGGTAGATGCTGGCGTTGAGGTTGTATTCGGCCACGTCGGTCGAGTTCTTCACCTCGATGTTCAACGAACCGCTACCGTTGTTGCATTCTGCGATAGGCGTGGCGGTCAGCACGGCTTGGCCTTTGTATTCGTTGCTCCAGATGACCACCACGCTCTTGCCGTCGTTGGCGGGAACGAGGGTGCCAGCCTCTTCAGGCTCGATGCTGAAGCCCACTTCCACGTCGTTGCTGACAGTGTAGGTCATGGTAGGCGTGAGGCGCACGTCCAATTCGGCATCGCCGCTGATTTCGGGTTGGTCGGCAATGGCGTTCACCACAATGTTGATAGCCTGTTCAAAGGCGGTCTCGCAGCCGTTGGCATCGGTCACCTTGGTGAAGGTGGCGTCGATGGTAGCGGCAGGTGTGAGAGTCATCGTGTAGTTGTCGCTTTCAGCCGTGAAGCCGTCCATTCCGTTGGCTTCCACGATGAATGGTGCCACACCCGTGAAGCCGAAGTTGATGTTCACTTCTTCGCCTTCGCAAACCGATTCGGGCACATTGCCCATTGCCATTGTCGGAGCGGCGTTTACATTGACGGTGAACATCATCTCGTCTCCCTCATAATTGGTGTAGCAGAATAAATTGTGAACCCATGCAATCCTGAAGACATGTTCTCCAACTTCAAGCACACCTAAGTCAACACTGTTGTTGCCAGATTGGTAGACTTCGTATTGAACGTTGTTCATCAAGAACGTGAACTCTGGATCAAACATGTTCCATGAACCAGCCGAACCACTTATGCTGAAATTCATGATGGCATTCTCGCCTTCACAGATTTCGATGGCATTGGTGGCCAAGGTCATTTGTGGCAAGGGGTTCATGTCGAAATTATATTCAAATACCACAGGGCCGCAGCCTTCGGATTGTGCAGTAGCGTACAAGGTGACGCCATTGGCAATGTCTATTGGGCCGGGGGTGTAGTTGGTAAACAGTTCGTTGGGATCTTCAAACACGCCGTCACCCGATGTGCTCCAACTGAATGAAGTGTAATCGCCATAGATATCAACGGCAACTATTTGCGGCTCGCTGGAGGCGCAGTAGTACTTGTCAAAAATACCGTAGTCGATTTCCACGTTTTCAGTGATAAACACCGTCATCTCATCAGTAATTGTCTCGCCGCCGCCATTGATAGTGAGGGTCAGTGTGGCTTGACCGTTGGCGATGTCTTGTTGTCCTGGAGTGTAAATCGGCATGGCGATGCTGGCATCGTCGAAGGTGCCGTCGCCCGAGGTGGTCCATTGCAGGTTGTCGTAATGGATGGCATAGCCCACGATTTGGACGGGGCTGTCGGCGCATGTGGTCACGTCGTTGCCGGCAGTACCAGCCATGACGCGAGCGGCAGGCAGGCTGACGAAGTCAATCCAGCCGCAGTCGCTGCCGTTGTTGACGCTGCCGTCCTTGGTATAGCTCCATGTGTAGCCATGCAGGCCGGCACTGACGGCATAGGCGGCCTTGGTCCAGCCGATGGTGCCCGACCATGTGCCCACTTCGGTGTTGTCGATGTAGAAATGCAGCTTGTCGTAGCCGCTTTCTGACGACACCTTATAATAGAACGAGATGCTGTCGGCTGAGCCGGCTTCGTGGGTCAGCGAAAGGCTTGAGGTCACATTGCTCACGCCGGCGCCACCGCTCTTCACGCAGTATACGCCTTCGTAGCCTTCGCGGACGAACGTCCACGGACGCTGTGGGTCGTTGGTCCAGCCTTCGCCAAACTCGCCGGTCTCGAAGTCCTCCACGATGAGGCCGACCTTGGCGGTATAATCGCTCTGGGCCTCATAACGGCCTGAGGTCACGTTGAGGACAAGCGGGCAGCTGTAGCCCAACGGGGTCTCCTCGCTGACGGTGATGTCGTAGACGGCAGTGGCGGTCTCGCCAGCGTTCAAGCCCTCGAAACTGACGGTGTTTTCAGCCAAGGTGATGTAGGGCGACAGCATTTGCAGCGTCGCTGTGGTGACGGCTGCATCGGCATGGCCTTTGTTCTCGATGGGGAAGCTGAGCTGTGCAGTTTCGCCGGCGTCGAGGCGACCGTTGCCGTTGCCATTCACTTCGATGATTCTGAGGTTGCCGAGGTCGAAGACGGGGGCGTAGGCCTTCATGACCAAGTTGCTGACAAACACGTCGTCGCCATTGGTCACCGTGATGGTGAAGCGGTTGCTCGTGTTGTCGGGCACGTTGTCGGCCACATTGAACGAGAAGGCACTTTCAAGGTTTTGTGTGGCGTTGGGTGCCAGGCCGTCGTATTGGGCGGTGCCGTTGGTGATGGTGATGTATTCCGACTCGGTCTCCAGCACGGCTTCGAAGGCGTTCATCGGGTCGCTACCGACGTTCTTCATGGTGACGTCGAGACTGATGGTCTCGCCGAAGTCGAGCTGGTCGTTGCCGTTGTTGTCGTGGATGACCTTGCTGTCGTAAACGATGTAAGGTCCGTCGGCGGGAATCACGCCCATCACGGCTTCATAACGGAGGTAGTTCTGTCCGGTGACGACGAGGTTGATCTCGGTGGGCGGCACTTGGGGCAAAAACTCGATGTTTTGCGGGTCACCAGTGGCGGTGGCCACGGCCAGGATTTCCCAACCGCCTTCGCCGTCGTCTTTCACCAAGCTGATCGTGCAGCCTTCGGGGGCTGTGATATTGACTTCGCCCAAACCAGCGATAACAACTTCAGGATGAACGACTTCCATCTCTTGTGGCACTTGCGTGTAGATGCGCAGGAAAGCGTCGCAGTGGGCGGTGAACATGGTGTAGGTGATGTCCTTGCTTTCCGTGTTGTAGGGCCAGTTGCTTTGGGCGAGGAAGTATTTGCCGGCCACGTTTCCGAAGGCGGGCATCCAGTTGCCGGTGTTGGCGGCATAGGGGCCGAAGGTGGGCATGAAGTCGCCGTCGAAGAGGTCATAGACGCCCCAAACGTAGGCATCGTTGACGAAGGAATAGGAGGTCTCGGTGGGGCAGAGCAAACCTACTGCGCCAGCGTTCTCGCCGTTGTAGGTGCGGCGCATCCAGGCCTCGGCGAAGCAGTCTTGGCCATAGTTGAACTTGCCCGTGAGGCAGTTGATGGACATCACGAAGGGCAGCTTGCCCACGTTGTTCATCTGATTGACGTGGCTGTTGCGCACTGCGGGTTCGCCCCAGCCGGTCTCCAAGCCGTGGTCGCGGTGTTGCAGCCAGAAAGCGCCTTGGTTGACGGCTTGCACCACGAGTTCGGGTGTACCGTTGTTCCAGTCGCCCAATTCGGAAGGAGATTGAGGAATATAACCCGTGCCGTTGGGGCCGAAATAGTTGACCACCATGGAGGTGTTTTGGTTGCTCGACCAAATGTTGCCAGGTGTGCCGTCGTAGATGCAGTTGATGCGGTTGGGGTTGTAGCCTTGCTGACGCATGTAGCCGCCAAACACTTCGGAGCAGATTTGGAACCAACGTTGTGTTTGCCAACCCAATGCGGTGATGGGACGCTCATAGAAGCTGGGGTCCATGTTGGGGTTGGTGTATTCATATTCCAGTTGTTTGCCGACGAACACGGGCAGTTGTGCGGGCGTTTCGGCAATCAGGCGCGAAAACACCATGTCGGGCAGGTTGTCGTTGCCCTCGGCATCGGCATAGCGGTTGTCGGTGATGCAGCTGCCGTTGGAGGGGTGGCTGGTGGTTTCGGCGGGGATGTATTGGCCCATGTTGGTGCCATGGTCGCCCAAAAGGCAGACTGCCACGGGGGCGATGTCCCAGGTGTGGTAGGCGTTGTGGAACCATTCCCTCATTTGGTTGGTGTTGGTGGCGGGCATCTCATCGAGGCGGTACACAGCGGTCAGGATGCCTTGGCGTGTGCGGTATTCCTTCAGCTGGTTGGCATATTCGGCCCAAGCGTCGTTGTTGGGCGTGATGATGAGGTATTCGGCGCCGTCCTTGTCGTCGCGCAGCCATTCCTGCATACGTTTCTCATAGTCGATGACGGGCAGCTGGTCGTAGTTCAAAAGCTCGGCGGCCAAGATGGGATCCCAGTAGGGCGAACGCAGGCGGTCTTCGCCGAAATGGCCGTCGCCGCCTTCAAACTCGACCGAGAGTTCGACGTTAGTGTAGACGACCAAGTCTTTCGTGACGGGGTTGTACTGGAAAGGCGTAATGGCTACCGTAACGGCTTCAACGCCACGGATGTAGCTGCTTCCCATGACGAAAGGCTCGGCAGGGAAGAAGGCATCCTTGCTGTAGATGTTCATGTCCTTCACATAGTTCATGTCAGGCTCTTCGTTCTCCGACTGGATGCGGAGGGCTGGCGCGATGTTGACGTTGTGGATGGTCTCTTTCTCGAAGCTGACCACACGCAGGGTGGCTTGTGCCCCATTGGGGATGGCCATCATGCGGCTCTCGGTCGGCAGGTTGGGCATTCCGGCATCGGTGGGAAGTCCGATGGCCGTGATGCTGATCTCCGACATCTCTTCGCCGCGATAGCTGAGTTGGTTGAGGCTCATCTGACCAAGGTTGTACGTGATGTGCAACCCGTCGCGAGTCTTCTCCGTCAGGTTGAAGCCTTGCTTCCCTTTGACGGGATAGCTGAAGGTCTGCGCCAAAGCGGTGTTGCCCACAAGGGCCAACAATGCGATGGCAAGCGCGATTGGTAACGACTTTCTCATAGGTGGTTTGATTTATTGGTAATAATTAAGTTGATTGTCTTGACTGTTTCTATCAAGGTGCAAATTTAGCAAAAAAGAAAAAGAGACGCAGCATTTTGCGTCTCTTTTTTTTGAATGTTTTCCGTCGTAATCAATCATATTCGCCCCATCTGATGCACGCGCCTTGCAATTGCTTCTTGAGCGGGAACATCAGCGTTATTTTTGCGGTGAAGTCGGTGTTGAAGCGCATTCCCAACAGATAGGGGTCGATGTAGGCAGCGCCGACCACGTTTTGCGACTCGCCTGCGATTTCTTCGGGTGTGAACGAATTGATGACGGCGCCATGGGCCGAAACGTCGGCCTTGAGGAGCAGGTAGTAGTTGCCCACGTTGAGTTTGTACATCAAGCCCACGCCTGCCACCAAGCCCGCGTTGAACGGACGGGTGTTTTGCGCGTTGAACTCAACGGTGTCTTGCACGATGTCCTTGTCGCTGTAGTGCTGGTCCTCGGTGCCGTATTTCTCGATCTTCATTTTTTGCCAATACATCTTGCCGGAGAGGGGCACGCTGACGCGCACGCCACCGAAGATGTAGGGCCTGAGGTTGCTCGTCGAGAAGTAGTGGGTGACGATGGCTTGTCCGTCCACCTCCTGGAAGTCGGCGTCGAACTGGCGGTAGAAGTTCTCGTTCACGTTGACCCCGGTGGGGAAGTTGAGCACCTCGTAGTTGAGTTGCGTCTTGCGCATGGCATAGTAGCCTTCGAGGCTGACGGATGTGCTGCGGTTGAGCATACGCTCCACCGAGAGTCCGCCCACGATGCCGAAGTTGAAGGGCGCGTTGTATTTCGTGTTGGTGCCTCCAAAGTGGACCCAATAGGTCGAGGTGATGCCGCCAACGAGGCCGATGTTGTACTTGGCCTCGGAGGTGTTCACGCGGCTGCTGGCCGACTGTAGGGGCTTCTTGAATTGGGCTTGAGCCGTGCCACCGATAAGCAAAAAGGTGAGGAGTATTATGACTGTTGACTTTTTCATCGTGCTTGAGGTCTTGTGTTGTTGTTATTCGTGAAATTCGCCGGTGTGAACTACGCCATCGTTCTTGAGGATCATCGCGTCGCCTTTTGAGGGCAGGAAGCCGAGGCTGATGATTTGGGAAACGGCGTAGCCTTCCTTGAAGTATTTCATCGTCTCGAAGCCCCATTTGAAGTCTTTGATGACGGGCTTCACGATGGTGTCGGTCACGTTGGTCGCGGTGTCGGTCACCACGGTGGTTTCCTTGTCGATCTTGCCCGAAAGGATGACGGCGTTGAGGGGTTGTGCCTTCGACATGATGTCGCGCACCTCATAGTAGAATACGGTGAAGTAGGGGTCGTCGCCGATGATGTAGACGGTATTGAAGTTTTCTTTCTTGTAGTTGCCGTTCTTGAAATAGATGGGGGCGATGGTGTCGTTGATGAAGAAATCGGGGTTGTTGTTGACAATGAAATCGGTGCTGTCGGGCGACGAGGATTCAACGAAATAGCCATAGTCGGTGGGGTTGCCTTTGGGGAACTTGAAGTTCAGCTTGGCAATGCCCTTGTGCTGCTCGTAGATCTCGAAATATTGCGGGGTGGGGATGGAGGTGGGTTGGAAGTTCCACGGACTGTTGGGTGCCAAAATGATGTCGGTGGCGAAAATGTTGTCGGCCACATAAGTGCCTTCAATCTTGGGTGGCTCGTCGCCGAAATGGATGTTGTTGCCGAAAGCCAACAGCAATGATTGTGGCATGAACTCATTGATGTTCGGAATCTCTTGGTAGCCGTAATAAACGGTCTCGTTGTTCTTGGGGTCGTCTTTCATGCACGAACTGAGCGCAGCAAGCCCGCAAAGGAGAATCAATGTTCTGATTAAGTGTTTCTTCATCTTGTTAGTGTATGGATGAGGTACTTCTCATGGTGAAAAATAATCTCGCAAATGTAAGGATTTAGGTTTTACATTCGACAAAAATCGAACGAAAAATTTTCTTTTTTATTGTAATTTGTTGATATTTATTGTGTTAAAACAAACTTTTTTGTGATTGTTTTGCCTTTATGGTCGAAAACCATGAGGTATATCCCATCGGGAAGGTCGCTCATGTTGTAGGGATGCCGGCTGTTTTGTGTGGCCGTAATGCCGAATTCGTCGACGAGTTGGCCAGTCATGTCGTATATTTTGACGTTGGCTTCGCCTTCCACTTGGTGGGTGACGATTTCCAGCTCTCCGTGGTTGGGATTGGGCGTGACGTCGAAGTCGAAGGTCCATGCGGTCCCTGAGCCTGTTGATGGGCCGTTTTCATCGACATCATAGAACGAGCAAACGAACCAATAGCGGGCGTCTACGCCTTCGGGTTTGCATTTGTTGAACACGCGGGCGCGAAGCCAGACGGTGTCTTCAACGCGGGCCAATACGTAGAACTTGCATTTTTCGCCTTTGGGCGTGGTGTTGGCGCTGGGTTCAAGCACCCATTGTGGCGCTGGGTCTTCAAATTCCCATTGGATGGAGTCCCAATGGCATTGAGGGTTGAGGTCGCTTAGGGTATATTCGTAGTCGACGATGTGGAACTCGGTGGCG
>R27__coassemble_240_pt1 | contig 42351 bp, 32 predicted proteins | sample R27__metabat2_low_PE_013 | metagenome-assembled genome bin R27 | reverse complement strand
TTCTTGTTGTTGTTGAAGATCTTCATTTCGGGGTCGGCACCCGGGCGGCCAATCAACGTGACCGAATTTCTCATTGTACTCATAGCTTTGTGTGTTTATTGGTGAATAATGATTTTTTGACTTGGGACTTAAGACTTGGGACTTAAGGAGCGGCCTCTGTCTGATCAATTGCCTTGTTCTTTTCCCCAGTCCAAGAGGATGAAGTTGTTGAGATGGATTTCAGTCGACAGGTGGCGTTGGCCGTTCTTGTCGGTCCATTCGTTGTTGCGCAGTGCGCCGTCGATGGCAATCTGCCTGCCTTTTTTCACCGTTTGGGCGACGCGTTCGGCTGTCTTGTCCCATGCCACCACAGTGAACCACTGCGTGTCTTTCACTTGTTCGCGCTTTGCGTTGCGGCGCGTCTCGTTGACGGCGAGGTTGAATCGCGCAACGACGCGGTTGCCATTGAAGGTTCTCGTTTCAGGTTCTGCACCCGGGCGGCCAATCAGCATGACCGAATTTCTCATTGTACTCATAATGTGTGTGTGTTTGGTGATTAATGAATAAGGTTGTTTTGTCGTGTCGCCCCTTGATTGGTTTGACGATGCAAAGTAACAACCTTTGTCAAGACTAAGCCGTTGATTAAACGTTTGTTGTCGACAGTAGTCGTTTGTTGTCGTTTGCTGTCGGATATATTGTTGATACATAAAAAGATGAAATTTTATATCCGATTTAGGTTTTTTTTGTTTTTGTTGACGGTTTGCGGAGTTTTACTATCTTTGCGCCTCATTAATCAATAGAAGAATGTCTGCATTACCCAAGGAATACGCCTCCGGCAAAGGCCTTTTCAACCATGTCGTCGGCGTCCCGCTCTTCGTCTTCGGGATGCTACTGCTGTTTTCGCCTACCAGCTTCGACCGCTTTTCGATACCTTTCCCTCGCTATTCGTTCCATGTGACGATGATCCTTTGCATCGTGCTTGTGGTCATGGCTTTGTCGCGGTCTATATTCCTGATTTTCAACAAAAAACATCAATCCATACAATGGAGCCAAAGTTTGACGCTTTGTGCCTTGGAGGTCGTGCTGTCGGCAGGTTTCACCGCGCTTTACCTTTGGCTGATGTCGGGCCAGGCTGAGGCTTATTTTTGGTTTTTCGGGCTTTCGTTGCTCTATCTTTTCGTTTTGATGCTTATTCCCTACGCCATCATCGGCTTTTATTTCGTGATGAAGGAAAAGGACAACCAAATCATGAACAGGAGTCGCGACGCCTCGAAGGAAAAGATTCGATTTATCGATGAACGCGACAACCTGAAACTTGTGGTGGCGGGAGATGCGGTATTGTATATTCAATCCGAGGAAAACTACTTGAAGATCTGTTATTTGGAACAAAACGAGGTGAGGTTTTGCACGATAAGAAGCTCCATGAAGCGGATTGAGGACTTGTGTGCCCGAAACGGGTTGGTGCGTTGTCATCGGTCTTATTTCGTGAACAAGCTCCATGTTCAGGCGCTCCAAAAAGACAAGGAATTCACATACGCCGTTCTCGACGTGCCTTCGGCTTCGCGGGTTCCCGTCAGCAAGAATTACTATGAACAGATTACGAGTCTTCTTTGATTCTCGCGGGTCAAGGAGACGAAAAAAGGCATTGCATCATGACGGAATGAAAATTGGATATGGAAATGATTCCGGCAGATACAACGCCTGATCGGTTGCCTTCGATTCAGTCGAGATAGGCATGTGCCTTGTGCGTCAAGGTCTCGGCTATCAGGGCATGGCCACGCTCGTTGGGGTGGATACCATCGCTGCACAAATAGTCGTTGTAATGCACCATCTCCAGAAATGGCGTGGTGATGTCGATGATGGGCACCTTGAGTTGGTTGGCCATCTTGAACAGTTCCACGTTATACATCTCGTGCCATTGATAAATGCGCATTGTTGTTCCACCTAACCAGTCGAGTATGTTGTCTTTGTTCAATCCTTTTGACAGGAAATCGAAAAACCGGTCAGGGTCGATGAGTGGCATCGAGAGGATGACAGGCTTGATGTTGTAGCTCCTAATCCGCTGGATCAAGGCTTGGTATTGTTCCACAAACCGGGCGAGGGTCACCTTGGGTTGGTGGGGCTTCAGTGGGTCGGCGGCCACAGCTTTCCAGTCGAAGTCGCAGTCGTTGCCGCCATATTCAAAAAAGGCGAAATCAGCGTCTTTCATCTCCGAAGCATATCTGTTGATATATTTCATGCCTTGCGTCGTGGTGCTTCCGAAGCAGGCAAAGTTCATTATCTTGATGCCCAAACGTCGTTCGCAACGGCTGACGAAGTTGTTTTCCGAGATCTTATAGACGGGCTTGCCGTCGACGCCGTTGCCTTCAGAAACCACGCCGCGCATGATCGAATCGCCAAAAGTGCAAATCTTGTTTTTCATTGTGCCTTTGTTTTTTCGGTGCAAAAGTAGGATGTGCATGAGGCTTAGAGGCAATCATGTTATCGCCATTCCGGAAAAGTGACGAAAAAATGTTTTTGGGGACAAAAGTGGCGTTTTTGGGGACGAAAAACGGTTTTGGGTGGAATTCATGACACCTTTTCCCTGTTGATTGTGACAAAAAACCGTCGTTTTTCCGGTCTTTTCTCCATGCATTTCGATTATTATTGGTCACCAAAACAGCCTTTTTACTAATTTTGCACAAAAATCAATTTGTCATGGCAAAGGACTTGAAACCTCATATCGGCATTTTCGGTCGCAGGAATTGCGGCAAAAGCAGCCTCATCAATTTGCTTACTGGCCAACAAATCGCCATCGTGAGCGACACTGCCGGCACCACCACCGACCCCGTCAAAAAGAGCATCGAAATCTTCGGCATCGGGCCGTGCGTGCTCATCGACACGGCGGGCATTGACGACGTGGGCGAACTGGGACAACAGCGCGTGGAAAAGACGATGAAGGTGTTGGAAGAGATCGACTGCGCCATCGTCGTCATCACGGAAAACAACTTCGCCGAGCCTGAAAAACAGCTGATTGCCCGAATGAAAGAATTGGCGGTGCCGTTTTTCGTCGTCCACAACAAGGCCGACGAAGAGCCTCTTCTGGCTGTCGTTAAAGCAATGATTGAACAAAACTGCCAAACTAATATATTGGATTTCAGCGTTGTAAGAAATGATAGTATTGCACCGTTGGTGGAGTTGCTGAAAAAAACCATTCCCGAAAGTGCCTACCAAAAGGTGTCGCTTTTGGGTGGCATCATCAAGCCGAACGAGGTGGTGGTTTTGGTCTGCCCCGTCGACTCGGAGGCACCCGAAGGCCGGTTGATTTTGCCCCAAGTGATGGCCATCCGCGACGTGTTGGACAACGAGTGCATCTGCGTGGTGTTGAAGGAGACCCACTTGCAGCAATACCTTGAAACCATGCCCAAGCCAGCATTAGTTGTCACTGACAGTCAGGTGTTTGGCTATGTGAGCAAAATCGTCCCCCACGACATTCCTTTGACCAGTTTCAGCATCGTCATGGCACGTTTGCGCGGCGACTTCGACAATTATATAAAAGGTACGCCCCATTTGTCGCAACTCAATGACGGCGACACGGTTTTGCTGCTGGAATCCTGCACTCATCACAGCACCTGTGAGGACATCGGCAGAGTGAAGTTGCCGCGAATGATACTAAAATATACAGGGAAAGACATCAAGTTTGAATACGTGGCTGGATTGTCACCTATCGCCCATCCTGAGAAGTATGCCATGGCCATTCAATGCGGAGGCTGCATGAGCACGAGCAAGCAACTGCTCAACCGCACATATCTCTTTGTCAACCAAGGCATCCCGATTAGCAACTATGGCATGGCTTTGGCCTATATGAACGGCATTTTCGACAGGGTGATGGAGCCGTTCCTTATTTCTCCAGCAAATCATTAATCACCACCGAAGCGCAAAAAATGCCGAAGGCGGCGGGAAGATAGGCAATCGTGCCCACGTTGGAGACCTTGTTTTGTTCCTCGACGCCCTCGGTGACAATGGCCGAGGCATCGACAGGCTCAGGCGAATAGACGGCCTTTATGCCATCGAAAACGCCGAGGCGGTGCAGGCGCTTGCGGATGTAGAATGCCAAGCGGCAGTGGTTCGACTTCGAGATGTCGGCGATTTCGATTCTTTCGGGATGGAACTTGCCGCCGGCACCCATGCTGCTCACGATGCGCTGGTTGTTTTGCTTGGCATAGTAGAGCAAAAACACCTTGGGTGCCACTGTGTCGATGGCATCCACCACATAATCAAAGGGTTGCGCCATCAGGTCGATGATGGCTTGGTCTTTCAGGTATTGGTTAAGGACGGTCAACTCAATCTCAGGGTTGATGTCGCGCAGGCGGTCGGCCATTACTTCGGCCTTGGGGCGACCGAGGGTGCTTTCCAAGGCCAAAAGCTGTCGGTTGCGGTTGGTGACGTTGACCACATCGCCGTCGACGATGGTCATGCGGCCAATGCCCGCACGCGCCAACTGCTCGGCGGCGTATGCCCCCACGCCACCTAATCCGACCACAAGCACATGCTTGCTTTTCAATAAGTTGATGCCTTCGTCGCCAATCAAGAGGCGGGTTCTGTCTTGCCAGTGTTCCATACTATCCTATTTTGTCACAAAACTTGCAAAACCCACAAAACCTTTTTTCATTGGAAAGTCGCCAGCCGGCTCCTTTCCAGCGACGACACGGTCGTGGAGTCGTTATTCGATTAATTGTCGGGTTTTGCATTGTTTTGAAGGTTTTGTGTTGAATAAAAAACTCGCGCAAAGTTAGTAAAGATTTGTTTTTGTAAAGTAACAATGTCGGTTTCCAGAAGTTTTGCTGCGGTTTCATAAACCTTTTCTATACCGATTTCAGCCATGTCTGTTTCAAAGAAGACATAATCTATATCGATGGTTTTTAGCGAGTTGTAAATTTTCCTGTCGGGATGCAACAGACTTTCTCCGACGGAGAGAAAAATCCCCTGTCGGGTGAGTTGGGCGGCATCTTGCGCCGTGCCGTTGAAGCCATGCACAATCCAAGGCTGCTTCACGCGGTGTTTTTTTCGCAAAGCGATGATTTCGTTGTGACTTTTCACGTCGTGCAGAATCATCGGCTTTTTCATGTTCTCCGACAAAACAATCTGTCGCTCGAAAAGCCTGATTTGCTGCTCAAAGTCAGCGTGAAACTTATCCAAACCTGCTTCGCCGAGGGCAAGAATATTGGGCGATTGCAAACGCTCTTCCAGTAACCTCATGGCTTCATCGATTTGAAAATCAACATTATCCGAACCCCAAGGATGGATGCCGTAACTGTAATAGCCTTGCTTGGAGCAAGGTGTTTCCAAATCCAAATTGGAGATTTGAATTAGGCTTTCCTCCAAGAGAACCTTATGCGTATGTATGTTGATAAATGGAGCTTTCATGCCGCAAAAATAGAAAAAATACCTATCTTTGTCGCATGGAACAGAACCTGCTGCATACGAACATCGCCTATCTGAAAGGCGTAGGGCCGAAGAAGGCCGAAGTCCTGAAGAAGGAACTTGGTGTGTTCACCTATCAGGATATGCTCAACCAGATTCCGTTCCGCTACATTGACCGCAGCCAGATCCAGAAGGTAGCCTATATCAACGACGATTCCGTGTACTATCAGTTGGTCGGCACCATCTCCAATATCAAGATGATTGGGGCACCAAGGGCCACACGTGCCACGGGTGTTTTCAGCGACGAGACGGGTAGCATCGAAGTGGTGTGGTTTCGCGGCCTGAAATGGCTCAAGAACCGATTCAAGCCGGGCGTGAAGTACGTGCTTTTCGGCAAGGCTTCGGAGTTCAATCACAACTACAACTTCGTCCATCCCGAAATCGAGGAATACAATCCGCAGGATCCGCTCATTGGCGAGGGTTTGCAAGGCGTTTACAATACCACGGAGCGCATGAAGGACAACGGCCTCGGCACGCGCACCATCGCCAAGTTGCAGAAACTCATCTTGCAGCAGGTGTTTGAGTACATCCCCGAAACGTTGCCGAAAGTTCTCATTGAACAAGAACAACTCATTCCGCGACGCTATGCCTATTATCAAATCCACCTGCCGGCCAACAATGTCGAAATCCAGCAGGCCACGCGCCGACTGAAATACGAAGAGCATTTCTTCTTCCAACTCAAGCTGTTGCGCAACAAGATGCACCGAGAACAGGCCATCAAAGGCCACGTTTTCAGCGTGGTGGGCGACTGTTTCAACAACTTTTACAGCCATCATCTGCCTTTCCCGCTCACCAATGCCCAAAAGCGTGTCATCAAGGAAATCCGGAAAGACTTGGGTTCAGGACATCAAATGAACCGCCTGCTGCAAGGCGACGTGGGCAGCGGCAAGACCATCGTTGCCCTCATGGTGATGCTCCTCGCCTTGGACAACGGGTTCCAAGCCTGCCTGATGGCCCCAACGGAAATCCTTGCTACACAGCATTTTGCTACGCTTCAAGAACAGCTGAAGGACATGGACATCAACTTCGCCCTGCTGACGGGATCCACCAAAACCAAAGAGCGGAACAAAATTTACAAGGAGTTGGCCGACGGCACGATGCAAATCGTGGTGGGCACCCACGCGCTGATTGAAAGCAAGGTGGTTTTCAAGAACTTGGGCTTGGCCATCATCGACGAGCAGCACCGTTTTGGCGTGGAGCAAAGGGCGAAGTTCTACGAAAAGACCGAGGTGCCGCCACACACCCTCGTGATGACCGCCACGCCCATCCCGCGCACCCTCGCCATGACGCAATACGGCGACCTCGATGTCTCGAAAATCGACGAGCTGCCGCCTGGGAGGAAGCCCGTGCAGACCTATCACATCTACAGCGACGACCGCTACCGCATCATGATGTTCATGAAGCAGCAAATTGCGCTCGGACGGCAGATTTATGTGGTTTATCCTTGCATCAAGGAGTCGGAGAACACGGATATGATTGCGCTTCAGGAAGGCTACGAAGCCCTGTTGCACGACTTCCCTGAGCCGCAATACAAGCTCTGTGTGTGCCACGGCAGGTTGAGTGCCGAGGACAAGGACTTCGAGATGCAGCGCTTTATTAATAGGAACGCGCAAATCATGGTGGCCACGACGGTCATCGAAGTGGGCGTGAACGTGCCCAATGCTACGGTGATGATTATTGAAAATGCTAATCGTTTCGGGCTGTCGCAGTTGCACCAATTACGCGGTCGCGTGGGGCGCGGCGCCGACCAGTCGTATTGCATCCTCGTCACCGACCACAAGTTGACCAACGACGGCAAGACCCGCATGAAGACCATGTGCAGTACCAACGACGGTTTTGAAATCGCTGAGGTCGACCTTGAGCTGCGCGGTCCGGGCGAGACCGGCGGCACGCGCCAGTCGGGACAAATCGAGATGATGATTGGCGACTTGCAGAAAGACGGCCCATTAATCCCTCAAGTGCGCGAGTCCGCCATTCGTCTTTTGGCCGATGACCCCAAGCTCATCAAACCCGAAAACCGGATGCTCCGCGAGCACTATCGGGAATTGTTTGCGCAGACGTTCGATTGGAGTCAAGTCGGGTAAAACATTGATTTATTACGAATTATAAAATTATTATCCGAGTAATAATTATTCCAATAATAATTTCAATTGGTTTCTTTCTTCTCCTTCCTAAACGAATAAAACTTGTTCGTCAAATAGCTGAAAGTCACGCAGATGATGGAGATGATGACGTAGGAAATGGTCGGCCAAATGTGAAGCACCTCGATAAAGAGTTTTAGGCCGAAATAGTTGATGAGAAAGTTCACAACAGTAACCATCAAATACCTTACAATCTGTGTTCTGCCTCGTAAGGTCGAGCCGGAGAAACTGATGTGACGTGCCATCCAAAAACCTGTCAAGAAAGTGATGGGAAACCTAAATATAAAGGCTGCGATGTGAGGTGTGAAGGCAATGAAACCGAGGTCAAACACCTGACCATGAAATACAAAGTGGTATAAAATGTAAAACAGGGTCCAATCCAAAGCCAAGTTCAAGCCGCCACAGGCCGCATAGCGGAACAGTTCGAGGCTCATCACCTTGCGGAAGGGCGGATAGAAAAAGTCGATGACCGTGGTCAAGGTGCGTTCAATCCATTTTTCTATGTTCTTGAGGGCTGACATCGGGCTGCAAAAATAGGAAAATTACAGCCACACGACCTCGAAATCGCGAAGCAAATTTGAAGTCGCGTCCACATCGTCGGTGAAGCCCAAAACATAGCCGCCACCGCCTGAGCCTGAGATCTTTATGCCAAAGTTAAAATCGTAGTCAGCGGTGAAAAGTTCCAAAGTGTTGTCGGTAATCATCGGGCGAAGGAACTCCAATTGGCCCTTGGTGAGCAGGCGCAAAGAACTGAAAAACACTTTTTTGTCGTTCCAAATCATCGCATTGATGCACTTTTTCACATAAGGCAGGTATTCTGTTTGAAAGCGTTTCAAGAACTCAGGATTCTCGCGTTGTGCCTTGAAATGCTCCACTAAAGGCTTGGTGTTGCTCTTGATCTTAGTGTCAATCAAGCAGATGTGGATGTCTTTGTGGAGAAAACCATCGTTCAGGATTTCCACATTCTTTGGGGTAATCTTGAACGGCTTGCCCAAATAGCACTGCAAAGGGTCGATGCCAGAGCTGCTGCCGTGGAAATAATTCTCCATTTGGCCGAAAAGAGCCTTCAAGGCCAATAAATCATCGTTATTTTTCTTGGCATAACCATCGTAAACGGCGGCCACCAAGGTTCCCGAACTGCCCAAGCCATAGCCTGAAGGCACGTTGGAATCCAAATAGAGATTGTAGCGCAAGTCACGATTTAGTCGCTGTAAATCAAAAATTTCCTCAGCATCATTTAAGGTGGAAAGATATTCCGCGAAGCGTTTCAAGCTGGCATTTGAAGCGGTTGAGCCTTGCGCTGACGAGGCAAACCGCCACTGTGCCGAGAACTTTTTCAGCGGCACCATCAAGGCGGTGCTGTCGAAAATCATCGAGTACTCACCGAAAAGGATGACTTTGCTATAGTATCGGTCTCTCATCACCATAATAGTTTTGGCCAGCCCCCAACTCTATCTTCAATCCATTGTTTTTCAACGCAATAAGATAACAAAGTCTTCTTGATAAACTTTTCCACTTGTTTGACTTCACTGTCGGGATAAAGCAAATGCACATTTGGCCCAGCATCCAAAGTGAAACAAAGTGGAATCTTGGTTTCTTCACGGAATTCTCGAATCTCATTTATAAGATTCAAAGTATTGGGTTTCATCAAGATAAAGGAAGGATTGGAGCACATCATCAGGGCGTGAAGTTGCAATGCCTCCGATTCGGTGATATTAATAAAGGTGTCCAAGTCGCCCGATTTCAAGGCGGAAAGCAGGTTCTTGATGTTTTCGTTGGCCTGCACATAACGGGCAGGTGCGTAAGGATTTCCCTCCATCAAAGCATGACCCGCGCGGCTCGAAACGGATTTGGTTTCGCCGCTGACAATCAGAATGCTGTCGTGATAGGTCTTGAAAACGGGATGGATGTCGTTTTCGAGCGAAACGGCATATTCGTCGGAACTGCCTTTGTAGGCCTCCGTTTTGCCCCAAAGTGCCATTGCGGGGAACACCGAGCGTGCCGCACTGCCCGAGGCCAATCGGGAGAAATAGGAGGCTTTTTGTGCATTGACACCAAAATTGCCAGCAAGTTGATGTTCAATTCCAGCAAATTGATATTCGATGTCAAGCAAACACATCACGAAAGCACTCATCGAAGAAGCCGAGGAAGCGATGCCCGACGAATGTGGGAACGTGTTGCGACTCTCGACTTTCAGGTTTAGTTGGTTGATGAATGGGAAAAACGCTTGATTCTCAAGCAGAAATTTCTCGATTTTTGCGCCAAATGCGGGATTCTCCTTGCCTTCAAAAAAGAAGCTGAATCCGAATCGGTCGGCTTTTTCAAATGTAACGAATGTCTCGGAGCGACATTCCGACAAGGTGAAGCTAATCGACGGGTTCTGTGGGAGTTGCTTTCCTTTTTTGCCCCAATATTTCACCAAGGCGATGTTCGACGGGCATGCCCAGCCCACGCGACCGTGAAAGTCGGGCACTTCGCCTTTGTAGGCTTCGTTCAACCAAATGTTTTCCATTTCAACAGTTTTTCAGGCTGCGAAATTAGAAAATTTATTGAAGTTCAAGGCCAAAACCCTATTTTTGCACCTTAAATTCATAAAATCGCTCATGAACCTCTTCCAACTCTTCAAAAACGTAGCCCCTTTCGTTAAGCCATACAAATGGTTGGTTTTCATTACGTTAATCCTAACTCTCATTGGCTCGTTGATGGCACAGGTCAACGCCATCGTCTTGGACTGGACCGTCGACAGCATCAATGGCCTCATCACCGATGGAGTCAACTGGGGCGCACAGGCTATCCGCATCATCACCATCATCAGCATCGTTTTGCTCGGCAAGGAAGTGCTGTCGGCGCTCATCACCTATGCGCAGAACTACTTTGGCGAACGGATGCGCATCTTCGTCAGCCGCGACTTGGCCCAAAGCGTCATCGAGAAGGTGCTCACCTTCAAGATGGCCTTCTTCAACACGGGCGACAACGCCACGGGTAAGCTCCAAGCCCGTATCGATCAGGGTGTCAGTTCGTTATCGCGCACGGTGCAAAACTTCTTCATCGACCTGCTGCCGCTGTTCACGAGCGCACTTTTGGCACTTATTTTAATGTTCGCGGCCAATGTCTATGTCGGCTTGGTGGCATTGGGCATTGTGCCAGTGTACTTTTGGATTACCTACCGTCAGGCACGAAGGTTGAAAGGCTGGCGTCGCGAAATGCGCAACCATTTGGAAACCAAGAGCCAAGGCATCAAGAACATCATCGATTCCATCAATGTCATCAAAAGCTTCAACCGCGAGCAAATCGAGGCCCAAAAGCAACTTGACATTCAGAATCAAGTCACTGAAAACCAGATGAAAACCCGCCGTGTGGCATTCTATTACAACGGCGTGAAAAGCTTCGTGAAGCAAGTCGGCACGGTGTTGGTCATCATCCTGACGGCATACCTTGTATTAATAGACTATCCGGGCATGACGATCGGTAAAATCATGTACCATGTGATGCTGTTCAGCAACGTCATCGCGCCCATCACGCAGCTGCAACGCATCTTCGACGACGTGAACGACGCGCTCATCTATGCCGAAGGCTTTTTCAGCATCATCGACTCGAAAGAAGACATCGAGCCTTCTGGCAGCTACCGTCCAGAAAAAATCCACGGCAAGTTTGAACTGAAGAACGTCGACTTCACCTATCCCAATGGCAACCAAGCCCTTTTCGACGTCAATATGACCATCGACCCAGGCAGGATTACGGCCTTAGTCGGGCTGTCAGGCGCAGGCAAGAGCACCATCGTCAACCTCTTGGACAAGTTCTATGAGCCTCAGGTGGGTCAGATTTTGTTGGACGGTGTGGATTTGCGCGAATACGACACGCAATACCTCCGCGACAACATCGGCCTCGTGCTGCAAAAGAACCATATCTTTGACGGCACCATCGAAGAGAACATCCTTTACGGCAACCCCAAAGCCACGCACGAGGACGTGGTGGAAGCCGCCAAGAAATCCTACATCTACGACCAAATCATGGCCTTGCCCAAGCAGTTCGAAAACAAGGCTTCGGACCTTTCGGGCGGCCAGCAGCAGCGCATCGCCATCGCGCGTATGTTCCTCAAGAACCCGCCCATCATCTTCCTCGACGAGCCCACGGCCAGCCTTGATGCCATCGCCACCGAACAAATCAAGAACAGCATTGATGCCATCAAGAAAGACCGCACCGTCATCATCATCTCGCACAGCATCTCGCAGATTATCGATGCCGACTATATCTATGCCTTGCAGGCCGGTCGCGTCGAAGAAGACGGCGACCCCGACACCATTTATAAGAAGGGCGGCATCTACAAAGACATCATCGACGCCTCGGCCCGCAGCCTCAATATCGAGAAGATTGCACGGACGATTGACGATGGGGATTGAAATCTTGGAAAAGCGTAAAAAATGAATTTCTTTGTTCAACCAATCCAAATATTTCCTATTTTAGCCGCTTGATTTTGAAGAGGGGATCACAAATCCCCAATTCAAGACTGGCGGTCCGCCAGAACCTTAATCTTTGAATTTTGAATCTTAAATATTGAATCATCAATTAACGAAATATGAGCACCAACTTTGACCCACGCGCCAACTACGAGCTGACCAAGCAACAGGCAGGCTACGTCGAGCGCAAAAAAGCCACCCAAGAAGACTATGACCGCATAGGCTTCATGTCGGGACTCGAAGTGCACCAGCAGATCAAGACCAAGGAGAAGCTGTTTTGCCACTGTCCCGCCGGACAATTCAACAAATTTGAGGACTACGACGCCGAACTCATCCGCCACATGCGCCCAACGCTGTCGGAACTCGGCGAATACGACGGCACCGCCTTGATGGAGTTCAAGACGAAGAAGGAAATCGTCTACCGCATCAAGAACGGCACCGCCTGCACCTACGACGTCGACGACACCCCGCCGTTCCCCATCAACCGCGAGGCCTTGCACAACGCCATCGTCATCGCCCTGCGTTCAAACCTGAACATTGTGGGCGAGGTGCATATCACCCGTAAGCAATATCTCGACGGCTCCATCCCGACGGGCTTCCAACGCACCGCCATCGTGGGCGTGGAAGGCCTGCTGAAGCTGCCGAAGAAAGACATCCGCCTCATCCAGCTGAGCATCGAGGAAGACGCCTGCCGCGAAATCAGCGACATCGGCCACCGCCGCGTCTACCAGACCGACCGCCTTGGCGTGCCGTTGATCGAGACCGTCACCTATCCCGACTGCAAGAACCCCGACGAGCTGAAGGAGACAGGCGAATACATCCGCTTCCTTGGCCGCAGCACGGGTCTCGTGCGCACGGGCATGGGCGCAGGCCGCCAGGACGTCAACGTCAGCTGCAAAGGTGGCACACGCATCGAGCTGAAAGGCGTGCAGCACATCAAGTGGATTCCTGAGTTGTCGCACAACGAATGCTTCCGCCAGTGGTCATTGGTGCAGCTGCAAGAGCGCCTCAACCGTGAAGTCCCGAAAGAAGGCTGGAAAGTGGAAGTCATTGACGTGTCGTTCCCGACCGAATATATGCCCATCCTCGACAACAAGGCCAAGGGTGGCGCACTGAAACTCGTCAAGTTGCCGAAGTTCCGTGGCGTTTTGTCGCACTTCACCCAACCCGGCAAGATGTTTGCCGACGAAATCGCCGACCGCCTGAAGGTCATCGCCTGCCTCGAACGTCCCAACATGCTCCACGACGAGATGCTGGAGCCCGTTCTTACCGATTCGCAATGGCACAAGCTGCGCAAGCGCATCCACGCCACCGATGAGGATGCCCTCATCCTCGTGTGGGGTCCGCAAGAAGATATGCCCACCGCCATCGAGACCATTGAAGAGCGTTGCCTCATGGCTTGGGACGGCGTGCCGAAAGAGACCCGCAAGGCCGTGTCGAACGGCATCACCATCTTCGAGCGCGTGCTCCCAGGTGCCGACCGTATGTACCCCGACACCGACTCGGCTCCCATTCCGCTCGACCCCGCCTTCATCAAGGCACTGAAAGCCGAACTGCCTTCGGAAATCATCGACCGCTACTACAAGCTGAAGGAATGGAACGTGCCGGAGGACTGCTTCCGCTACATCTTCGCGAAGAACTGGTTCCCCATTATGGCCGAAATCGTCGAGAAACTCGGCGTGGACGGTCGCACGGTGGGTCGCTTCGTCGGCATGAGACTGAAGCATTTGTTGGGCAAGAACCCTGCTTCGAAATTTAACGACAGCACTTTATATAACCTGTTCGCCTTCCTGAAGGAGCAAGGCTTGGACTACCGTCTGGCCTGGAACATGGCGCCCACTTTGGTCGACGACGCTTCGCTCAGCATGGAGCAAGTGCTTGACAAAATCGGCTTCAAGCGCTTCGCAAAGGACGACCTTCTGACCAAATTGGACAACCTCTGCGCCGGCTTTGCACCGAAGAAGAAAAAGTGCAACGAACTCGACCGCCAGAACTGGATCATGGGTCAGATGAAGGAAGCGATGGGCAACATCGAAATGAAAGAATTGGCTAACAACATCAAATAATTTGCAACATGGCTGAAGATTTTTTCCAAGGATATAACGGAGCCGCCCTTGAGGTGCTCAAGAAATACAACTGCCGCGTGTGGAGTCAGGCCGAATGCCAAACCACAGGTGGCCTCTTCAAAGGCACGATCCTGCCTCGCGCCGCCTTCCAGGACGACCAACATATCGTCATGAAGGTCAACACGGGCTACAACATCGGCGTCGACATCAGCACCATTACGAGCATGGTCGAAACCGACTACAAGAAAGCCAACTACCACATCCCGGAGAAGGAATTCCCTTACACTGAGGGACTTCCGCACGTGAAATTGCTCGGCACGGGTGGCACCATCGCCTCGCGCTTGGACTACCGCACCGGTGCCGTGATTCCCGCTTTCTCGCCGGGTGAACTCTATGGTGCCGTGCCGGAACTGGCCGACATCTGCAACCTTGAGACTGAGAAGGTGTTTGCCGTGTTCTCCGAGAACATGTCGCCCAAGGAGTATGTGGCCTTGGCCAAGAAGATTGGCGAGGAAATCCAGAACGGCATCGACGGCATCGTCATCGGCCACGGCACCGACACGTTGGCCCACACCGCCGCCGCACTGACCTTCATGTGCCAGAACCTGCCTGTGCCTGTCGTGTTGGTCGGCTCGCAGCGTTCTTCAGACCGTCCGTCGTCCGACGCCGCCTTGAACCTGATGCACGCCATGACCGCTGCCGGTCACGGCGACATCGCCGAGGTGATGGTCTGTATGTTCGGTCCCACCTCCGACGAGTACGGCTTCCTGCACCGTGGCACCCGTGTGCGTAAGATGCACTCCTCATATCGTTCCACCTTCCGCACTATCGGCGACACACCCGTCGCCACTGTCGACCGCAAGCGTGGCGTGGTGCCGATCAAGGAAGTATACAACCACCGCCGTGCCGACCGCGACGTGAAGATCATCCCGACCTTCGACGACCGCGTGGCCATCCTCTACTATTACCCTGGCATGAAGCCCGACGTGCTTGACGCTTTGGTCGACAACGGCTACCAAGGCATCGTTTGGGACGGCACCGGCTTGGGTCACGTCAACCGTGGCATGTTCGACGCCATCGAGCGCGCCACCGAGAAGGGCGTACACCAATACATGACCGTGCAGACCATCTGGGGCTATGCCCACATGTTCGTCTACGACACCGGCCGCGACCTGATGAACCGTGGCATCATCCCCGCGCAGAACATGCTCGCCGAGACCGCCTACATCAAGCTCGGCTGGGCTTTGGGCCAGACCCACGACCGCGAGGAAGTGAAGAACCTGATGCTCACCCCCGTCAACAGCGAAATCACGCCGAGAGAGCCTTACAACGGCTATTTGGTCTACCAAGGTGGCGTACCCGAGGTGGAAGACTTTGTGCGGAGAGTGCATAAGTGATTTATGTCCCAATTAGTACTTTTGGAAGTGAGGAAATCTATCGGGAAAAGGGAGATTTCCTCACTTTCCAAGTTTTTAAACCCAATTTATATTTCGCCCCTTTCAATAAATTTGCACAAAAAGGGCGATTTATAATTTTATATCTCGCTTATTTGGATAACAATTGTACCTCTTGCGGCAAATAAACCGCAAAATTTGCGGATAAATAACCGCAACTATTGCGGACAAAAGAAAAAGTTTTGTATTTTTGCTGCCAAATTGTAGTGACTTATGGCAAAATACATTCACCAAAGCGAGAATTGGCCGCATTTTACTTGGGATAGGGACACCGTTTCGGACCTTCTGGCCAAGGTCAACAAGGCCTCAGGGTTTTTGATGGGAAGGTTGAGTGCCATCGGTTTCGATGCACGCCTCTCAGCCGATTCCGAAATCGTTTCAAACGACGTGTTAGCTTCTTCAGAAATCGAAGGCGTCATGCTGAATCCCAAACAAGTGCGCTCTTCCGTGGCACGGCAGTTAGGTCTGCCTGAACCATATGATGTGATGTCGAGCCACTACATCGACGGCGTGGTGCAAATGATGCTTGATGCCACTAAAAACTACCGACAGCCTTTGACGCATGACAGGTTGTTTGGTTGGCACAACTGCTTGTTTCCCAATGGAATGAGTGGCTATTCAAAGATTGACGTAGCGAAGTATCGAACAGGAGAGATGAGGGTCGTTTCGGGAGCCATTGGGCACGAGAAAGTGCATTACGAGGCTGTTCCTGCATCAAGCGTGACCGAGGAAATGAACCTGTTCTTGGATTGGTTCAACGGCACAAGCTCGGAAGCGACTTATTTGAAATCCGCCATCGCACATTTTTGGTTTGTCTGCATCCATCCGTTCGACGACGGCAACGGGCGCATCGGTCGCGCCATCGCCGACATGGCACTTTCTCAAGCCGACGATTCCCCAATGCGTTTTTTTAGCATGTCGCGGCAAATCAGCAAAGAGAAAAAGACCTATTACGACATTTTGGAACGGATTAGTCGTCAGGAAGATACAGATATTACCAAATGGATGATGTGGTATCTCGGCTGTATGGAAAGAGCCATTGCCGCTTCCGATGAGATGCTTTCTCGCATTTTGCAGAAAGCCGCGTTTTGGCTGACGCACAGCAAGGTATCATTCTCGGAACGCCAAAACAGGGTGATTAACACCTATTTGGACGGCTATAGAGGCAAATTGACAGTGAAAAAATGGGCAAAATTAGGCAAAGTGTCCATTGATACTGCCGAACGCGACATTAAGGACCTCGTCAACAAAGGGGTTTTGGAACCACAGCAAGGTCGTGTCAGAGATGCGTTTTATGGCATCCGCTGCGACGAGAACACGCTTTGGGTCCCCGGGCCGCAAGAGGACGATTGGGAGGATTGAAGCCAGTTTTACCCTCTTTTGCGGTGAATAAACCGCAAAATTTGCGGATAACTAACCGCATAGTCATCAAGGTTGGTTCGTATTGATTATTTTTCTACCTTTGCCGTCACAAAAACCATCAACAAAATGCGCGTCGTGGCGACCATATTGTTTCTCCTTCTTCTGCAACTGAACGGTTGCACAAACCTTTCTGCGTCAGATATTAAGGAAGAAGCCCAGGCCGAAAGCAGTGTGCTTGCCGACAAGGTGGAGTTCGATTTGATGAACCTTTACAACGCCGCTGCCAGCAACCGCAACGCGCTGCAACAAGAGGCCAACATTTGCCTCCCGACCACAGTCGTCCATGTTTTGGCCCATCGTCATCGCGTCTTTAATCACAATGTGAGCATCCGACACGCTTTGCTGCAAACACACCGTCCCACGGTGTCGAAATTAATACACCATTCTGTCACACAGTTAGTTGCGTTCCCGAAGGAATACCATGTTTTCCGGCTGAGACGCCTCCTGGTTTAGCGGTTTCCGTTTTTCACGTTTTTCCTCGTAGGGACACACCGCGTGTGTCCGCAAACATGTTTGCACCACATGCGTTCCTACCACACAACAATTCAACAAATCAACATCAAACAATTCAACAACAGAAAAAATGGAAACAATAAAATTCAAAGACTTAACCAAATACGAACTCCCCGAACTGACGCGCAAAGGCCTCTTCCGCCGCTGCATCTATCAACCCACACAATCGCCAGTGAGCAAAAAGGAATACTATTTCGCCGCCGACGATTTCACCACCCTGACGGCAGCTATGGAACATCGCCACTTCGACCTATCGAAGAAGCTGCACATCCAGCCCGATGGCAACGTGAAGCTCGTTGTGCTGCGGTCGAAAGACGGCAAGTTCGTGGCGGCGCAGGTGTTCCACTACCAGCCCTTCGAGTTCAGCCCAATGACCGAAATCGTGGTGCTGAAAGAGGACGAAATCGCCTCGTTTAACGCAATGTTGGCCAAGTAACGGCTTTTTTAGACAAGGTACAACAATTCCTTTGGAAACCCCAGAAATTGTTGTACCTTTGCACCGTGATTTCAAAATACGTATTTTTTAACATCAAATTATTCGAATAATTATGCAACCATCACACATTGAACACATTGGAATCGCCGTCACAAGCCTCGACGAGAGCATTCCTTTCTTTGAAAAACTGCTTGGCACCAAGTGCTACGCCATCGAGGAAGTGGCCGACCAAAAGGTGAAGACCGCTTTCCTGCGCTGCGGCCAGACCAAAATCGAGCTTTTGGAACCCACTTCGCCCGAAAGCACCATCGCCAAGTTCATCGAGAACAACAACGGTCGCGGCGGCATGCACCACATCGCCTTTGCCGTGGAGAACATCGAAGGCCATCTTGAGGAGGCCAAGGAATTGGGCATCCGCCTCATCGACCAGGCTCCGCGTCCGGGCGCCGAGGGCTTGAGCATCGCCTTCCTGCACCCGAAATCGACCTTCGGCGTATTGACCGAACTTTGCGAAAACAAGAACAAGTAAGACGGCGGGACTGCGAGACTACGAGACTGCGAGACACAAATCCTCGAAGTCCCGAAGTCCCGTGGTCTCGAAGTCAACAATATATAGCATCAATTAAAATAATCTAAATATGTTAATAGAACAAAAAATCCAGGAATTGCTGGAGAAACGCAATGAGGCCCGCCTCGGCGGTGGCCAAAAGCGCATCGATTCACAGCATGCCAAAGGCAAGATGACGGCCCGTGAGCGCATCGCCATCCTGCTCGACGAAGGCAGCTTCGAAGAGACTGACATGTTCGTGACCCATCGCACCGTCGACTTCGGTCTCGACAAGCAACAGTACCTCGGCGACGGCGTCGTCACCGGTCATGGCACCATCGACGGCCGCGTCGTCTACGTCTACGCCCAAGACTTCACCGTGTTTGGCGGTGCCTTGAGCGAGACCATGTCCCTCAAGATTTGCAAGGTGATGGACCAAGCCATGAAGGTTGGCGCTCCCGTCATCGGCATCTGCGACTCGGGCGGTGCCCGTATCCAGGAAGGCTCACGTTCCCTCGCCGGCTACGCTGAGATCTTCCAACGCAACATCAACGCTTCGGGTGTCATCCCGCAGATTTCGGCCATCTTCGGCCCCTGCGCCGGCGGTGCCGTGTATTCGCCTGCCTTGACCGACTTCATCATCATGACCAACGCGAACAGCTACATGTTCCTTACGGGTCCGAAGGTGGTGAAGACCGTCATCGGCGAGGACGTTTCGACCGACGACCTCGGTGGTGCCCGCATCCACTCGCAGAAGTCGGGCGTGGCCCACTTCGCCGTCGAGAACGAAGAGGAAGGCCTCGGCCTCATCCGTCGCCTGCTCTCCTTCATCCCGCAAAACAACATGGAGAACGCCCCGCTGGTGGAGAGCAACGACCCCATCGACCGTATGGAAGACGCTCTGAACCAGATTATTCCTGACAACCCGAACAAGCCGTATAATGTCCAAGACATCATCACGGCCATCGTCGACAATGGCGACTTCCTCGAAATCCACAAGAACTACGCCAAGAACATCATCGTGGGCTTCGCCCGTTTCGATGGCATGTCGGTGGGTATCGTGGCCAACAACCCGGCTTTCTTCGCTGGCGTGTTGGACTGCGACGCTTCGCGCAAGGGCGCCCGTTTCGTGCGCTTCTGCGATGCCTTCAACATCCCGATCGTGACCTTGGTCGACGTTCCTGGCTTCTTGCCTGGCACGGGCCAAGAATATGCCGGTATCATCGTCCACGGCGCCAAGTTGCTGTATGCCTACGGCGAATCGACCGTGCCGAAGGTGACCGTCACGCTGCGTAAGTCCTACGGTGGTTCGCACCTCGTGATGGGATGCAAGCAGCTGCGCAACGATGTCAACTACGCTTGGCCGTCGGCTGAAATCGCCGTGATGGGTGCCAGCGGTGCCGTTGAGGTGCTCGATGGCAAGAAGATCGCCGAGATCACCAATCCTGAAGAGCGTGCCGAGTTCGTTGCCCAGAAGGTGGATGAATACACCAAGAAGTTCGCCAACCCGTATGAGGCCGCCAAGTTCGGCTACATCGACGACGTGATCGAGCCGCGCAACACCCGTTTCCGTGTCATCCGTGCCCTGCGCACCCTTGAGACGAAGCGCCTCGCCAACCCCGAGAAGAAACATTCGAACATCCCGCTGTAACCGTAAATCCTTGAAACGATGAACCTGTTACAATTTACATTACTGTTGGCTCACGAAGACTGGGTCTACACCAAAGGCTGGATCGTCACCATCGCGGGATTTCTCATCGTCATCCTCGCCCTCGCCATCCTTTCGATGATCTTTAGCGGCGTGGCTTCCTATTTCAAGAAGAAAGACGCCCAGAAGAACGAGGTGAAGGAGGTGAAACCTGCCACGGTGAAGCCTGTCACCAAGCTGGCTGAAGGCGAAATCCCCGCTGAGGTGCAAGCCGCCATCGGTATGGCCCTGTACCTCACGACCAACCTCCACGACGAGGAGAGCAACGTTATCACCATCGAGCGTCACCAGACCTCGTGGAACGACAAAAATTACGGAGTTAGACACTGGAAACGTTAAACTGAACAACAATGAAAAAATTCAAATTCACCATTAGTGGGAAACCATACGAAGTAGAAGTCCAGAACATTGAGGGCAACATCGCCACCGTCAATGTGAATGGCACCGAATATCAAGTGGAAATGGAAGAGCAGGCCGCTCCTGTGGTGGCTCCCGTGGCCCGTCCGGCTGCCAAGCCCGCCGCAAGCGCACCTACCCAGAGTGCCGCTCCGAAACCTGCCGCCGCCGGTGGCGCAGGCTACAAGATGGCCGCTCCGCTTCCTGGAACCATCATGCAGATCTTCGTCAAGCAAGGCGACGCCGTCAAGAAGGGCGACAAGCTGCTCATGTACGAAGCCATGAAGATGGAAAACAACCTATTAGCCGAGGCTGACGGTACCATCACCGCCATCAACTGCCGCCAGGGCGACAATGTGCTCCAAGGTGATACTTTAATCGTAATCGGATAAGGTCATGTTAGGCAAGAAAAGTATCTACAGAAAACCTGCGGTCATCATCGGCTCGTTGGTGCTCTTGATGCTGCTGAACATGCTGGTTGTCAACAACCCGATGTTCGCCACCAAGGTCGCCGACCTCGCGAAGACCGAGCAGGTGAGCGAGATGACCGCTGAGCAAAGCAACGCCCAGTTGGCCGAAATCGCTGACGCCGTCGTGGCCGAATCGGCAAAGACGGCCGAACTTGGACAGCAAATCGAGAACCTCGACCAACGCGTCACGGCTTTGGAAGGCAAGAACGTCAAGAAAGCCAACGTGGCCCAGGCCGAAGTGAAGGAAATGACGACCAACGAACGCCTGAAGGAAGGCTTGAGCAACTTCTGGCTGCTCACGGGCTTCCGCAACTGCAAGATCGGTAACCTCATCATGATTCTGGTGGGTATCCTCTTCATCTTCCTGGCCGTCCGTTTCGAGTTTGAACCCATGCTGCTCATCCCGATTGGCACGGGTATCATTTGCGGTAACATCCCGTTCTTCCAAGGCACTGGTGTCACGCTCCAAGAAGCCATCGACTTTGCGCAAAACGCCATAGCCTCGGGGGCTTACAGCTTCGACTTGGAAACAGCCAAGGCCATGCTGCTCACCATCTTTGACGGCGACGGCAACAAACACATGGTGCTGAGCGAAGCCATCAAACAAGTCGACCACTTGGAACTGACCAAATACGGATTGGCCGCCACCGAAGTGGAGAACGTGAAAGCCTTCTTGAACGAAGTGTTCCAAAGCGGTGAACTGAACCTCCAGACGGGTCTTTACCAGAAAGGCAGCGTGCTGAACTACTTGTACTTCGGCGTGACCTCGGGTGTCTATCCGCCCTTGATTTTCTTGGGCATCGGCGCCATGACCGACTTCTCGTCGCTTATCGCCAATCCCAAGCTGATGATCCTCGGTGCCGCCGCCCAGTTGGGTGTGTTCCTCACCTTCATCGGAGCCTTGTATCTTGGTTTCAACCTGCGTGAGGCCGGTGCCATCGGCATCATCGGTGGTGCCGACGGTCCCACCGCCATCTTCCTCTCATCGCGTTTGGCCAACGGCATGAACGGCACGCGCAACCTCATCGGTCCCATCGCCATTGCAGCCTATTCCTACATGGCTTTGGTGCCCGTGATCCAGCCGCCTATCATCCGTCTGCTGACCACCAAGGAAGAACGCCTCATCAAGATGCGCGCCCCGCGTATGGTGAACAAGACCGAAAAGATTATGTTCCCCGTCGTCGGCCTCATCCTGACCACCTTCATCAGCCCCACGGCCCTGCCGCTGTTGGGTATGCTGTTCTTCGGCAATATCATCAAGGAGTCGGGCGTGGTGAAGCGTTTGCAAAACACCGCCTCCAACCCGTTGATTGACATCGTGACCATGATTTTGGGTCTCACGGTGGGTGCCTCGACGCAAGCCTCCGTGTTCCTGACCATGAGTTCCATCGAGATCTTCGTCCTCGGTGCCCTTTCGTTCTGCGTGGCCACCGCTGGCGGCTTGCTCGGTGCCAAATTCATGAACCTCTTCCTGAAGGAGAAGATTAACCCGATGATTGGTGCCGCTGGCGTTTCGGCTGTGCCGGATAGCGCCCGCGTCGTCGAAGTGGAAGGCCAGAAATACGACCCGTCGAACCACCTGCTCATGCACGCCATGGCTCCTAACGTCTCCGGCGTTATCGGCTCGGCTGTCGCGGCTGGTGTGATGATGTCGTTCCTGATGATGTAAGGTTACACCTTATTATTAATAAGCGTATGAAAAGCCCATTGCAGGCACTTGCAGTGGGCTTTTCATTTTAGGCAATTTCCAATAACCCAACAAAAGAAAGCTCCTACGGAGCAGGTTTTACCCTCCCCAATATGATTGATAATCATATATATGTATTGTTTTTTGTTCGTGTGAATGCAATAAAAAAAAGCCAAAGTTGTTCAGCCCAATAGAAAAAATTAGTATCTTTGCAGTTTATAAACAACATCGATTACTACAACTATAAATCATCAAAATCACTACAATGAAAAAACTGTTACTTTTGGTGGTAGCCGCCATGATGGCTATGATGAGCGTCAGTGCCCAGAATGGCTACGACACGAAACATGAAATCGGCATCAACTATGGTTCTTGGCTGGCATCCGCTACAAGTTCTAATATTATACGATAACCCTAATTCAATTATTATCAATAACTTAAAATCAAATTATCATGAAGAAATTCAGACTCGTTTTGGTGTGCGCCATCGCTTGCTTGTTCATGAGCAGCTGCCACACTTACAACCACAGCATGAAGACCCCCAACAGCTATGTTGAGTATCATGCAGAAGACTTCGATCTTTCCGAACAAGTGACGGGCGAAGCCACCGTCACACGCGTTCTCTTCATCGATTGGCAGCACCTCTTCGGTACCAAGGAAATCGGTGAGACCACGTCTGTCGGAACTGTCATTCCTTACATCGGAATGAGCATCCCCGGAGGCGCCAACTACGCCCTCTACCAACTGATGCAAAAGAACCCGGGCTACGATGTGGTGATCTATCCTCAAGTGGAAAGCCATCGTCACGCTCCCGTTCTGGGCACCGACATCTATTCAAAGACCACCTATAAGGTGACCGCCCGTTTGGGCAAGCTGATGAAGAAGTAACATTCTTCACATTAGGGTAAAAGAAGGCTGCTCGTTTGGGCGGCCTTTTTTTTGCCTGATTCCGAAAATCACGCGAGAATAAGCGAGAAATCAGTAATTTTGCACGATTTTCAAACCTGTAAAAATGAAGAGACTCTCACTCCTTATCGCCCTTATCCTTTCGGCTTCCGTTGCCTTGGAGGCCCAAACCACAACGAAAAAAACGAAACGCCCCAAGGTGGGCGTGGTGCTGGGTGGAGGCGGCGCAAAAGGTGCATCCCACATCGGCGTCCTGAAATACATCGAAGAGATGGGCATCCCCGTCGACTATGTGGCGGGCACCAGCATGGGTTCCATCATCGGCGGGTTGTATGCCATGGGATACTCGCCTGACGAAATGACCCATCTCATCTCCAACGTCAATTGGAGCGAATACATTGGAAACAAGATAGATAGAAGATACCTGTCGAAAGATATGCGTGAACGCAGGAGCACCAGTTTGGTCAATATTCCATTTGGCTCGGGCGAACTCGGCAACCGTCATGCCAAGGAGTCGATGCTCAGCCAGTTGCCCAGTGCCTACGTCAACAACAGTTCTTTGGTCAATTTGTTCAACGACCTTTGTGTGGGCTATCAGGAAGACATGGACTTCGATGACATGCCAATTCCATTCGCTTGTGTGGCCACCGACCTGATTACGGGTCAGGAGGTTGTGCTTCGCAAAGGCAGTATGCCCACCGCCATGCGTGCCAGCATGGCCATCCCGGGCGTTTTTGCTCCCGTCAAGTGGGGCGATTACGTGCTTGTCGACGGCGGTCTGGTCAACAACTTCCCTGCCGATGTGTTGCGCGACATGGGCGCCGACATCATCATTGGCGTGGAAGTGACCAACGAAAACAAGGTGTCGGCTCTCGACCTGAAGTCGTTGCCCCAAGTGATGGGTCGCATACTTATCAACGGCACCAGTGCCAAACGCAAGGAGAACCGCGAACTTTGCGATGTGCGCATCGTGCCCGACATCTCCGGCTTCGGCATGCTCAGTTTCACCCCCGATGCCATCGACACCTTGGTCGGTCGCGGCTACAAGAAGGCCATGGAATTTCAAGACCAACTGTTGGCCATCAAGCAGCATATCGAAGAGAAGGCAGGCGGGTCGGTCAAAAAAGAGCTTCATGCGCCCCAAGCCCTCAACCTGCTGGAAAAATCTGTTTTCGTCAATTCCATCGATGTCGAAGGCGTGACAGAACGCCAGTGCCGCTGGCTGATACGTAAAGGCAAGCTGAAATCCGGCCAATATTATTCAAAAGACGACATCGAAAACGCTATCGACCTCTATCGCGGCACAGGCTGCTTCGACGAAATCACCTACACCATCAAGGAATGTGATTCTGTCCATCCCGACTCCCTGCTTTCCAATACCTACGCACTCGACATCAACGTGAAGCCTGCCGCGCCGCATGTGATGGGACTCGGCTTGCGCTACGACACCGAAGAAGGCGCCGCGTTGCTTCTCAATCTCAACCTGAACGAAAAGAAGTTTGGCTCCTCGAAGTTCGGGATTTCGGCCAAACTTAGCTACAACCCGCAACTCATGCTCAAATACACCTATTCCCGCTCGTCGCTCGCCAATTTCAATGTGTCTGCCGACTATAGGAACGAGCATTTCCGCACAAAGGGCTTCCACGACAAATACATCAACTTGAATTACATACAAATGAAGGCTAACGCCTATATTTCTGAGTTCCATTTGCTTAATTTCAACACGAGTGTTGGTGCGTCGTTCATCTACACGGCATACGACAAGACCTCCTTTGAGGAAAACGCTATCGATGACTACTATCTCAAGAACAATACGATGTTGGCGCCTTTTGTCAGCCTGCAATATGACAATTTGGACGACTTTTATTTTGCCAAGCAAGGCATCCTGTCGAACTTGGGCAGCCGTTTCTATTACTTGCCTTCCACCAAAGAGAAATATTTCGACATCAGCTACGCCTTTCAGGCTTATATCACACCTGGCGACGGACGGTTCACCATCATCCCGCACATATATGGCCGTTATGTACACAATATTGTCAGTAATGCGAGCTCGATCCAATACTACAATTTAAGGAATGTCGGCGGAGGCGAGATCGCGGGGCGCCACTTCGATAACCAAATGCCCTTCATCGGCTTGACCAGCGTCGAGGACTTGGACGAGAGCAATGCCAGCATCCTGCGTTTGGACTTGCGCTACAACTTCTACGGCAATCACTACCTGACGGCGATGTATAACACCTCGGTGCCGTGGGGCATGTTGGGTACGGGCGGCATGGCGTTTACCGACATCGTCAACTTCATGGTCCATGGCGCAGGGCTGAAGTATTCCTACAACAGCCTATTGGGGCCTATTTCATTCACCGCCCACTGGGTCAACTTTAACGAGAAAAGCCATTTCGGAGGCTATTTCTCGTTTGGCTATACGTTTTGATTAGTTTAGAGTTTAGGGTTGAGAGTTTAGAGTAGTTGTTGGTTGAGAGTTGTTCAGTTTGTAGTTATTCAGTTTGGAGTTTGGAGTTGGGAGTTAGTAGTTTTTGGTTTTTGATGGCAGATAATCGGTTGTCGCTTCGCGTCATTGCGAGCAAAGCGAAGCAATCCAGGCAAGAAAAATTGATTCCCTGGATTGCTTCGCTCGTTCCTCGCTCGCAATGACGCGGTGGGGGTTAGTGTTTGACAACGAATTTCATCGTCTTTTCATTGGCCTTCACGAAATAGATGCCGCTCTCATAGTTAGCCGTGCTGATGCGCAGCTCGGTGCCGTTGGCCTCAAACTCGTCCATCTTCTGCCCGAGCGTGTTGTAGACGCGCACCGTGCCAAGGCTTTCGCCCTTGAGGGTCACGAAGTCGTTGGCGGGGTTGGGATAGAGCATGACCGATTCCATGTTTTCATCCACGCCAATGCCAGGGCACTCGTTTTGCTCAATGCCGTATTGCATCAAATTGTCAACAATGACTTGCATATCGGTGATGGGATAGATGTCGCGGACGACGATTTCGTGGTTGGGGTTGATGAGCATCACGGTGGGATAGAAGCCTACAGGAATGTCTTGCACGAAGGTATTGGCACCGCCGGTGCGGCTGATGGTAGGATATTCCACGCCGTATTGCTCGGCCCAGGCGCGGGCGGCATCGTTGCCACCGTTGGGCGTCACTTCCATGTAGAACACGTCGTGTCCGTTGCAGCCGAAGAGGCGGTAGGAATCCGTCAGGTAAGGCATGAAGTCGTAGCTGTCGTCGACGAGGAAGAAGTGGATGAGCATCCATTGGCCGCCGTCGAGGATGTCGTAGATGTGGATTTCGTTGCCGTCGATGTCGGTGCCGGTGAAGTCGGGAAGGATTTCGTAACTGCCGCCGGGCGTGGTGGTGACGGGCACTTGCACCACTTCGCCAAGGTTGCCGTCGATGTCGGCAGGCACGGCATAAATCATGTATTCCGTGTTGGGTGTCAGGTCGGTGAAGGTGTTCGACATTTCGCCCGACCCAGGAATACCGTAAGTCCAGAGGTATTCGGGCAGGTCGAGGCCGGCAATGCCCATCCATTCCTGGATTTCGGCCTCGGTAGCCATTGTGTAGGCGTAAGAGATGCAGTCCTCGTTGGGCGTGAAGGTGGCCGTCACCTCGGTTTCCATCACTTGGTCGACACTGATGCTCACTTGCGGGTCGTAGCTCGGCGTGTTGCAGTCGTGTTGTTGCAGTCCGTGCTGCTCCAATGCAGCGATGACGGTCTGGGCATTGTTGATGGGCCAGAGGTCTTGGATGACGATGGAGCGGTCGGGCATGATGAGGATGACGGTGGGATAGGCCGGAATGCCATACTGGTTGCAGATGGCGGTGCCGCCGGCCTCACCGCTGATGGTGGGATATTCCACGCCGTAGGTGTTCACCCAGTTGAGGCAGGCTGCTTCGCTGTCGCCCGTGGCGATTTCCATGTAGAACACGTCGTGCATGTTGCAGCCCATGGCGTAGTAGGATTCCACGATTTTGGGCGTGGCTTGCTGGCACGGCCCGCAGGTGGTGAAGAAGAAGTCGATGAGCACGGCTTGGCCACCGTCGAGGATGTCGAACAGGTGCACTTCGGTGCCGTGAACGTCCGTGGCCGTGAAGTCGACGGCGGTGGTGAGCGGACATTGCGCTTTCAGGCCAAGACCGAGGGCCAGCGTGAGGATGAGGGTAAATGCTTTTTTCATACGCGAATTAATTAATTAAGGTTTGTCGGGGGCAAAGATAGGGATTTTTTGATTTAAAGATTAAAGATTTAAAATTTAAAGATTTAAAGATTCAAAGATTCAAAGATTCAAAAATGAAACAAAAGGAAGCTCCTACGGAGCATAACGAGATGGGGCATTGTGCTATGTTATTAAAAGATAGCTCCTACGGAGCAGGTTTTAATGCCACATGTTGTTTTTTCGAGGCGTTTTGCGTCATTGCAAACGTTAGCTATGCCAACTCAAAACTACTAACTACTAACTCAAAACTACTAACTGCAAACTACAAACTACTCTAAACTCTAAACTAATTATCGCGGTAATCCTTCTTCTTCTCATACTTCAAGTCCTTCAACGCTTGCGCCTTCACGTTGATGGTGAAGTTCCAGCTCTTGTAGCTGCCAATAGGGATCCAGTTGAAGCGCATCTCCCAGCAGTGCAGGTCGCGGTAGACGCTGATGTTGGTGTAGCTGATGCTGTTGTTGACGAAGTCCCAGCCGGTCGAGAAGGAGACCTTCCACTTGGGCGTGATGCTGATGTCGCCGTTGAGGCCGATGGTATGTACGTATGTGTTGGTGGCGATGCCCATAAAGGCGGCATAGGCAATGGAAGTCGTGTAGGTGAGGTTGTAGCTCAACGAGAGCGACCAGGGCGTGGTCCAGTCGATGTAGGCATTGGGGTTGCCGAGGATTTCGTTGAGTTCGTCGGGGTCGAACATGCCCGACTTCCGCGCGTTCTCGTTGATTTCGTCGCGCAGGGCCTGGCTGCCCTTCTCCCCTTTCAGTTTCTTGAGGTCGTTTTGGTTGAAGCTGTAGCTGAGGCTGAAACGCCACGTCGAATTCGTCTTGCGGAACAACCGTCCGTTTTCGGTGAGTTCGAAGCGGTTGATGCGGCGTCCTAACGAGTCGGCGGCATAGGGGTCCCACGAGCTGCTGTAGTTGATGCCCAGCTTCTTGAACAAGGTGGTGCGCCCGCTGATGGAAATGGGCGAGAAATTGACCGAATCCTTGGTGACGTCGTAGTTGCCCGAAATGCTGAACGACTCCAAGATGGGGATTTTCTTCAAGCCCGTGATGGTGTCGGTAGCCGATGGCACCTTGATTTCCAAGTTGTTGCTGAAGTTGTAGGTGAGCAGTCCCTGTTGGGTTTGCGAGGGTGTGCCATAGAGGGCGCGGTCGAACTTGTTATAGATCTGTTCCTTGCCTTCACCGTCAATATAGGTGCCGTAGACGCCCCATTTCGGGTCGCCGAAGTTGGGTCGGTAGGTGAAGCCGATGTCGGGCGTGAACACGTGCCGGATGGCCCGGATGGGGCCTTTGGCAAAGTTGACCATGCCATAGATCTTGGTGGTGAGCTTGGTGCTCACGCTGAAGTCGACCAAGTTGCGGAAGCCGAAGATGGTGTCGGTTTGCAGATGGCCGGTCGAGTCGGTGTCGTGGATCCACTGTTTCTCGAAGCGGTTGAAATACATATAGTCGTTGAGCGTCACGTTGTTGGTCCACGAGAAATGCTTCAGCAGCTTGATGGTGGCGCCGATGGGCATGGTGTGTTTGATGCCCATTTGGGCGTAGTCGTGGATCATGTTGCGTGCCCAGCCGCCGAAGTCGTCGGTGAAGCCCTTGAACAAGACGGTGTCGACGCCGTTGACATACACCTTCCCGTTCATCGTGTAGCCCATGCTGAGGCTTTGGTACCAGCGTTTCTTGCCTGCCTTGCCGACATTCTGCAAAGGATAGAACGTGTTGACGTTCAAGGTGAGTTCGGGCAACGAGGCGGTCACCTGCCGCGTCAGCGTGTTTTGGCTGTGGTTGGCGTTGGCAGTGAGGTAGACCTTGCCGCCAAAATTGGTCTGGTAGGCGATACTCGACTGGAAGGTGTTGCTCAGCTGGTCGTTGACGGTCGTGGCGTTGTATTTGTTGAAGTTGGAGCTCACGATGTTGACGTTGGCCGAGAAGCTGCGCCTCGGGTGGGCCTTGGTGTCTTGCTTGTGGGTCCACCTGATCTTGAAGTCGGTGCTTTCCTGGTAGTCGGCGGCGCCCTTCGTGCCTATCTTGTTGACGGCGAAGCCCAACGCTATCGAGCCGTTGTGCTTGTAGCGCTTGTTGTAGCGGAACGTCGGCTTGATGCCCCACGAGCCACGGGTGTAGATGTCGCCGAGCACTTGCAAGTCGTAATAGTCGTTGATGGCCCAATAGTAGCCGCCGTTTTCGAGGTAGAAGCCTCGGTTGGCCGACTCGCCGTAGGTGGGGATGATGAGGCCCGACTTCTTGCCTTTCGTGTTGGGAATCATCGCGAAAGGCAATGCTAACGGCAATGGGATGTCGGCGACGGTCATGTAGATGGGACCGGTGACGATCTTGTCGTCGGGGATGACCTTGGCCTTGGTGAACTTGAACTGGTAGTGCGGGTGCTCCTTGAGGTCGCAGGTGGTGTAGCCGCCCGTGCGGATGTTGATGGTGTTGTCGTCCATGCGCTTGATGCGCTCGCCGTGGAGGTAGCCGCCTTGCTCCTCGGTCCACACCTTGGTGATGATGCCTTTCTTCGTCTTGAAGTTGTAAAGCATCTCGTTAGCCTCAAACGTCGATTCGCCTTGGGTGAAGACGGGCCTCCCCTGCCATTTGCCCAACGAGTCCAAAACGCCGTAAGCCTTGCAGGTGCTGGTCTCGAGGTCGAACTCAAGGCAGGTGGCTTTCAGGGTGATGTCGTCGTATTTGGCCTCGGCGTTGCCGTAATAGTAGATTTTCTTCTGGTTCATGTCGCGATACGACGAGTCGGAGGCCGAGCAGATCACCTGCACCTCGATGGCCGAGTTGGAGCGCGGCGGGGTGATGCGGCGGCGCTTGGTGTGTTTCAGGGTGTCGTAGCGCAACGAATCCATCGGCGCAATGCTGTCGGCAGGAAGCGGCAAAGTGTCGTTAGGAGCGACGGTATCAGCAACGGGAGGCACAATCGAATCAGTCGGAATCGTGTCGACCACCATCGTGATTGTGTCGACGATGCGCTCTTCCATCTTGGTCGTGTCAGCCACAATGCTGTCAACTGCAACAGGCTCAAAATTATGCTTATCTTTCTCAAGATGAGCGGTTTGCTTGCAGCCGTAAAACAACACGACCATCGCGGCAAGCATGGAAAAAGCCGCTGTTGGAAAATATTTCTTATGTGCCGTGCGTTTTGTCAATGCGAAAACGATTACTTTTGTACGCTTGAAATTCGCTGCAAAGATAAACAAATGAACTTTATGAACTATGGTTCAATTTAATTCCGGATTCACTATGATAGAACGAAAGATTTCCCGATTTGGTGTCCTGCTCCTGATTTTTATGCTGCCTTTGTGCGCCTTGGCCCAGAAGGGCGAGAAGATACAGACCATCGTCATCGACGCAGGCCATGGCGGCAAGGACACGGGCGCCTTGGGCAAGGTGACTACTGAAAAGGCCATTAATTTGGCTGTCGCGCTCAAGTTTGGGGCCTACATCGAGGAGAACATGCCCGACGTGAAGGTGGTCTACACGCGCAAGACCGACAAATTCATCGAACTGAGCGAACGCGCCGCCATCGCCAACCGCAACAACGCTGACGTGTTCATCTCCATCCACGTCAACTCGACCGAGGGCACCACCACCGCCAACGGTGCGGAGACCTACGTGATGGGTGAGTCGAAAAACGAGAAGAACCTCGCCGTGGCAAAGAAGGAAAACGCCTCCATCTTGCTGGAAGACAACACCGACGCCTACGACAACTTCGACCCCAACAGCACCGAGGCCTACATCCTCTTCTCGCTGTCGCAGAGCATGTACCAAAAGCAGAGCCTCGACATCGCCGACAAGGTGCAGAAGCAGTTTGCCGCCAGGGGCCGCCACGACCGTGGCGTGCAACAGGCGGGCTTCCTCGTGCTTTGGAAGACCGCCATGCCGAGCATCTTGGTCGAGTTGGGCTTCATCAACAACGCCAAGGAGGAGCAGTTCCTCAACTCCGAAAAGGGACAGACGCAGATGGCCTTGGCACTCTATCGTGCCTTCGAGGACTACAAGCGCGAGTTTGAGGCCGAGAACCACACCGCCGCCAAGCCCGAAGCGACACAGCCGGCGGCTACGGGCGACACCTATTTTTCAGTCCAGTTTTCCACCCTAAACAAGAGGGTCCCCGTCACCGACAAGGCTTTCAAAGGCATAAAAGAGGTGGATGTCTACGAATACAACGGCGCGTTCCGCTACATTTCGGGAAGGTTTACCAGCAAGGAAGCCGCCACCAAGCGCCAGGCCGAGCTGCGTGCCATGGGCTACAAGGACGCTTTCGTGGTGGCCTTCGTCAACGGCGAGCGCGGCACCATCAAGCAGGCCGAGGCGGCGCTGAAGGGAAAATAATCTTTACCACGCTTCGCGTCATTGCGAGGAGGAACGACGAAGCAATCCAGAAAAATAAGTTGACGGAATCCGTCATTTTTTGCAAGATTCCGTCAAGTTATCGGCGATAAGTTGACGGAATCTGCCTTTTTTTGGTCGATTCCGTCAAGTTATCCGAAAAAAAATTGTACCTTTGCAGGGTCAAACGAAAAGGATAAATCCATGAATTCCAACGAAATCATAGGAAGAGAACACGAATTGAACCTTCTCGACAAGTGTTACGCCTCGGGCGAAGCGGAGTTTGTCATCATTTATGGCCGCCGTCGCGTGGGCAAGACCTTCTTGGTCAGGAAGCATTTTGAGGGCAAGTTCGACTTCGTGCTTACGGGCATCTACAACAAGCCCAAGGCCATCCAGTTGGCCAACTTCGCCAGCGCACTCGAAGAATATAGCGGCGAAAGCCAACCCATCCCCGAAACGTGGTTTGAGGCCTTCAACCAGCTGAAACGCCACCTCGCCTCACTGAACAAGGAGCGGTTGCTGGTGTTCATCGACGAAATGCCTTGGCTCGACACCAAGAAGTCGAACTTCCTCGCAGCCTTCGAGCTGTTCTGGAACGGCTGGGGAGCGGCGCAAGACCGGCTGATGCTCGTCGTTTGCGGCTCGGCCACCACTTGGATCACCGACAAGATCTTTGCCGACAAAGGCGGTTTGTTCAACCGCGCCACACGGCGCATCTACCTGAAACAGTTCACCTTGCACGAAACCGAGAGCTACCTCATATCACGCAAGATACGCTGGAACCGCAAGACCATCGCCGAGTGCTACATGACGATGGGCGGCATCCCTTTCTATTTACGCCAACTCAGCCCCGAATTGTCATTCCCCGAAAACATCGACCAGATTTTCTTCAAGCGCAGAGGGGCGCTATGGGATGAATACGACCATCTGTTTGCCACCTTGTTCCACAGCCCCGAACCCTACATCCAGATTGTGGAAGCCCTCAGCAAGAAACGCAAAGGGTTGACGCGCAGCGAGTTGGTTGAAACCACCAAAATCACCGACAGCGGAACGCTCACCAAGTTGCTGAAAGACCTTTGCGGCAGCGATTTCATCCAGGCCTACAGCTATTTCGGCAGCAACAAGAAAAACACGCTCTACCGCCTTTCGGATTTCTACACCTTGTTCTATAACCGTTTCGTGAAGGAGCATTACGGCAAAGACGAACACTATTGGACGCACACCCTGACCTCGCCAGCCCACAACACATGGGCCGGATTGGCTTTCGAGACCTTGTGTTTGCAGCATGTCACGCAAATCAAGAGACAGTTGGGCATTTCGGGCATCCTTTCCGAAGACTCCTCGTGGTTCGCCAAAGGCAAAGACGGCGAGCGCGGCGCGCAAATCGACCTCGTCATCGACCGCAGCGACAACGTCATCAATCTGTGTGAGATGAAGTTTGCCAAGGACGAGTACGAAATCAGCAAGGAAGACGAGGAGGACCTGCGCCACAAGGCCAACGCCTTCCAAACCCAGACCAAGACCCGCAAGGCACTGCACCTGACGATGGTGACCACCTACGGCGTGAAGCGCGGAATGTATAGCGACGCCATCCAGTCGCAAGTGCTTCTGGACCATCTGTTTGAATAGGAATCCTTGCAGGCTTTCCAACCTTGTGAAGAAACCGTGCCAAAAGCCACGGAGTGGCGGCGGACATTAACCGTCGACGCCAGTCCACGGCACCAGCCCGCCGACGGCCCGTCAGCGGAAAAAAACGCCACCCTCTCCGCCGCATCCAAAAAAATGTGTACCTTTGCGGCGAAAACAGCTAACACACCATGACGACAAAAGAATATGACACCAGCTGCCCTGTGACAATGGCCAGTGAGCCAACTGGCACATATATCGTGAACGTAGGCAAGAGGAAAAAGACCATGCAAAACCAAGGCATGACTGTAGACGAGTATTTCGACAAAGTCAGGAAAGCATTAGACAAACGGTATGAAAATCTATAAAGTCAGAGTGCTTCAGACTGCGGAAAAAGATATTGACGAGTTGGCCGATTTCCTCTTTGAGAAGCTTTCAAGGGAAGGGGCCTACCGTTATCTTGAATCCATGAGGAATGAAGTACTGTCCTTGTCGGTTTATGCCGACTGCTTTGCAGAGAGCCACTCTGAAATGATTCGCGCCATCCACCCCAATGCCAAAAGGATGGTTTCGCACAATCACAAATGGGCTTATGTGTTTCACATAGAAGGCGATACCGTTTTCGTCGATAGAATTCTCCCGTCGAAAACTATTGCATAGGCATCCATTTCTCGCATACCTTCGCACCATGTGCTCTTAGACCACCTGTTTTCACCCGAATAGCATTTTGTATCTCATTGATTATCAATAATTTTACCACCCACCGAAAAATTTTGGTAAAATTATCACTAAATTGTTGAGTATTAGGGAAAAATATGTATTTTTGCAGTTTGATTTGAAAGTCCCCTAAAACCGAGAGGCCAAGGGGCAAGTGAATAATACAAATAACCATTTTATCATGCACAAAATGAGTGCGTTACATTACTACAACACGACTACGACAAGCCACCAATCTGAACCTGCCACAGCCGCGCTGCACGCAATGCAAGGCATAGGGCAACCACGACCTAACCCGCTCCAGCAAACCAGTCCCACGAATGGCTTGCCTACGGCATTTTCATTTCGCAGATAATTTTTCGGGAGCCATCCCACTTACCATAATTTTGAATTTTAATTAACAAACCAATGAAATACTTTACACAAACAACAACAATGCAGAACTACGGAAAACTTTGCAGAACTTTGATCATCGCCATGCTGGTGATGCTTACGAGCGGAATGGCTTGGGCGTGGGTACCGCCAAGCGGTGGTGGAACGTTTTATTTGAGAACAAACACAACTGACGCCACCAAATTTGATGTGACGGGTACGAAAGCTGATGGCACTTCATATTCGGAAGAGGAACAAACCCAACTCGACGGTTTCACGATTACGGGTGGCACCTACACACTCGTCTTCGAGAACACGAGCACCATCATTATGAATGGGCAGATTTTCATTAATGCTGCTGCCACAGATAATGCCCACCTCATTATGGAATTGGGAACAGCGCCTTCGGGCAGCAATTTAGCCAATCCCACAATGAAAATTATAGGTATGACCCGACAACAAGGCAGTGGCCAAGATGTTGTGTTCTTTCTCGCTAACATAGCTGATTCAAGCACAACCGACCATACTATCACCATACAGGGCAATGACGATTCGGGCAGCCCGACGTTTGACCATAGCAACCCACAAAACTTTGACCCTACAAACCTTCGCTTCAACAACAACTTCGTCATCGATGGCGACGGCCCTGTGCTTACCGCCGTCGATGCACAAACCATGTCGCCACGGGTGCAAGCCGGCACTGATGGTAGTGTAAAGACTTATGGAATGTTCAGAATCCAGCAGGGTGGGCTCCATTTGAAGAATGTCACGGTGCAGAACTTCAGCACCACTTGGGCCAACGGCGGCACAGTGCAAGTGTTTACAAATAATCAAACAGCCGGCATTGACTTGGAATTTGACCATTGCCTGTTCACCAGCATTGGAGCTACTAATGCTTCTGTGCTTAGAATGCAAGGAAACGGAGGCACCAATGAACACCGCAATGCCAGCATCAAGTATTGCAGATTTGAGAATACCTTCGGATCCCAAATTATTGTTGGAGCAACAACTTCTATTAGCACTGCCAACGCCACCATCCGCACATTTGGCAACAACAAAACCCCACTGACTATTGAATACAGCCACATCAACCAAAACTACGGCTGCCCAGTGCGTTGGCACGGCTGTGGCTCGTCGACACCAATGGGTGTTCAATACTGTCTCATTGAGAACAATTTCACTATGGTTGATGCCAACGTGGTTGGTGGCGGAGGCTTGCTGCTGAAAGGCCCTGCCCAAATACAAAACTGCACCATCCGCAACAACCAGACAAACGGCAATGGCGGCGGCATTTATCTCTCCACCTACACCGACTTCAACGGCGGCACCCAGGATCTCATCCCTGAACACAGCATCCTCAAACTCGACAGCCAAACCAAAATCTACGGCAACATTGCCCAGCAAAACGGCGGTGGCGTGGCCATTGAAGCAAAACGAATGTTAAATAACTATTATGGAAGCACTTACCTAAGTAATACATATGGATACATATACTGGACAGCAAATCCTGACGGGACCCCCAACAAGCCTTTCAGGGTGGAGTTCCAGCAAAACGGCGGCAAGATCTATGACAACACCGCCAACGGCAACTATGGCGGCGGCGTCTTCATCAACAGGGAGAGCCAATGCACCTACTACGGCGTTGTGTGCAAACTCGACTATGGCGAAATCAAAGACAACACGGCGGACAACGGCGGCGGCGTGGCCATCGTGACGACTACGAACTATAGCAATCCGCCAGCTCCCAGTGGCACAGGCATTCCAGTAGTTGCCCCACAAGACGTCACCGTGGAAGTGAGTGGAACAAGCCTTAACCAACAGATGCTGATTCAAGGCAACAGAGCAAGCACCAACGGCGGCGGTATCTATGTGCAAGCCTACCCCCTCACCTATAATAACATAACCTCCACAGTCTCCACCAATCTTTTCGACTACTCAGTTATTGACAATAACACTGCCACAACCAACGGTGGAGGCCTTTATATCCAGTCGGGAACTGTTGGCATCCTGAAGAGCAACGACAACGGCACGAACAAGCCCACCATCTCGAAAAACACTGCGACCAGCGGCAACGGCGGCGGCGTTTATCTTGACGATGGCACAGTTAACATGAAAGGAGCTTTGGTAGGCGGCGCTTCTACTACCGTGGGCAACACCGCAGGCATCTCGGGCGGCGGCGTTTATGTGAACCAAGGCTCTGTCAACATGGTGAGTTCGGTAGTGAAATACAACCAAGCCACTGCTGGCGACGGCGGCGGCATCTTCGTGAACACCGGCGACGTGTTTCAACCGCACCGAGCAGGGCGGCATCACGCCTTCGCAAATCACCTATAACAAAGCCCACAACGGCGGCGGCATCTATAACCATGCCGGCTCTATCCTCGCCTTCGGCACGTTGGGCGGCGACGAAAACCTCCACGTGCAAATCAACAACAACCAAGCCACCGCAGGCAGCGGCGGCGGCATCTACTGCACAGGCGACGCCACCACCACATCCTACGACATCCGCCTGCGCCGCGTCGACATCAAGAGCAACACGGCAACTGAAAACGGAGGCGGCATCTACCTCGGCCAAGGCAAGATCAGCGTCGTGAACGGCATTATCGACGGCAACAGTGCAGAGGGCAACGGCGGCGGCGTTTACACCCACCAAGGCAACATCGACATCAACCCCACCGGCGACGAACGCAACGCCACGCAAATCACCAACAACACCGCTACCATCAACGGCGGCGGCCTCAACACCCACCACGGCTTCATCACTGTGCAAGGCAACAGCAAGGCTCAGCGCGTCATCATCAAAAACAACACGGCCACCACTGGCAGCGGCGGCGCCATCTTCTGCATGGGCGAATCGTCAAACGCCGAATACATCACCGTGCGCCACGCCGACCTCGTCAGCAACAAAGCCCAACTCGGCACCGCCAACTACGGCACTGGCTCAGAAGTGGCGGCAGGCTGCGGCGGCGGCATATACCTGCAACGTGGGAAAATCACCATCACCGACGTCAACATACAGAACAACTACGCCAAAGTGAACGGCGGCGGCATCAACAACCACTCGGGCAGCATCGACGTGAACGGCTGCTACATCGGCAGCTCCCACAGCACCAGTGGCGACCACTACTACAAAGCAGACGCAGCCGACGGCGACACCGACCGTGGCAACAAGGCCGACAACAGCGGCGGCGGCATCTACACCCGACTTGGCGACATCGACATCGAGGACTATGTGGAAACCTCGGGCAGCATCTTCCGCGAAGAGTCGAAAGTGACCTTCAACGAGGCGGCCAAGAACGGCGGCGGCATCGACACGCACGAAGGCATCATCTATATTAATAAGGAGGAAGAAGACGACCAGATCGAGGTGGCCTTCAACAAGGCCGAGCGCGGCGGCGGCCTCTATGCCAACGCCGGCACCATCGTGGCCTACAACGCCCTCATCCACGACAACACCGCCACCCTGCACGGCGGCGGCGCCAACAACCACTCGGGCGACATCATCATCTATGGCGGTATGCTGTCGAACAACACCGCCAAGGAAGGCCACGGCGGCGGCGCCTACACCAACGTGGGCGACATCGACCTGTTCCAGTTCCCGTCCACCAACTTGAACCCCAACCTCAACCACGGCACCAAGGTCTACAACAACATCGCCAAGCTCAACGGCGGCGCGTTCAACAACCACACGGGCCGCGTCGACGTGCGCCATGCCACCATCTACAACAACACCGCCACCCTTGGCAACGGCGGCGCCATCTACTGCGAAGGTCCCCATGCCAACGTCGACCATGACGTCGACCATGGCCTCGGCTACACCATCCGCCTGCTTTGCTCCGACATGGTGCAAAACAAGACCCGTGGCCAAGACGGCACCGCCACCGACCCCACCGGGCGCGGCGGCGGCATCTACCTGAAATACGGTTCCATCTACGCACACTATTCCAACATCCGCGACAACGAAGCCAACATCGCCGGCGGCGGCCTCAACAACCATGAAGGCAACATCCTGCTTTACGGCTGCGACATCACCGGCAACCGTGCCCTCGAACTCGACGGCGGCGGCATCTTCATCAAGTCGGGAAGCATCACCACTGGTCCCAGCACCGTGAGAGAGGCCGCGCCCACAAGCGCGAAAGCCACTATCGTCCAAAACAACACCGCCTACCGCAACGGCGGCGGCATCATCAACCTTGACGGCGACATCACCCTCAACGGTGACCTCATCGGCGGTGTCACCTCCAACTTGGGCAACAAGGCCCTTACCGGCAACGGCGGCGGCGTTTACATCGCCAACGGCATCATTAATATGAAAGGTGGCCAGATTGACAACAATACTGCCGAAAATGGCAAGGGCGGCGGCGTGTATAGCGGCGGCGGCGAGTTCAACATCGGCGAGCGCGAAGAAAACCCCGAACCCATCGTCCTCATCGTCGAATCGGAAGTGAAAAGGGACGGACAAATCACTTATACTGAAAACAATGTAGAAATAACAAAAGGATTACAGATTGCCTCAATCCACTACCATCTTGTGGACCAAGGAAAATATAGCGGCATTGTAGCAAACAGTGTGAAACACGGCATCCTTTGGGGCATAACCAATCCACCTACGACAGAGGTTGTATATGGATCGACAGGATACGACTATGTTCAAGGCGAGCCTGCCTGCGAAAGAGTCATCATCCCTTCAGCATATAGTGTTTCAGAAGGAAACCTTATCATAGGCACAGGCATCGAGACCAACAAAACCTATTATGCACAAGCATTCTTTGAATATACACCAACAGGAGCATCCCAAGCCATCAGAGGATTGAGCCAAGTGCAGGAGTTCGTCACCTTCTCCGACACTCAGCCTTTGGTGATTTCAGGCTCGGTGAGCAACATCACCAAAAACAGCGCACAAGGCAGCGGCCGCGTGATGGACAACGGAGGATCAACCATTACCGCAAGAGGCGTTGCCATCAAGAAAGAAAGCGATGCCAATTTCACATTGATACCCTCCACCGAAACCACGGAGTTCTTCACCGTCGACCTGACGAACCTTGATGCGAACACCAAATACATCGCCAAGGCTTACGCCACCAACGAAAATGATCAAACGGGCTACGGCAACGAAGTGGAATTCACCACCCTGAAAGACACGCCCGACATGGGCAACGGCTTGGTGACCGTCACCACAAGCATCGAGAATGGCGTCATCGTGGCCACGGCCAGTTTCACCATGCCTACCGGCACCACTTTCGGGGAACAAGGCGTCATAAAGGGCTACGGCTTCGTGTGGAGCCGCGACGACGACCCCGAATTGTCGACCGACCACACCATAGCTGGCACACTGACGCAGGGCACCACCACCTTCACCGCCACCTATAGGAATGTCACCCCCGGCATCACTTTCTATGTGAGGGCCTATGCCACCACCGTTGAAAACGTGGTGACTCCCAATACAGACATCACCAACTACAGCCTCTCGGCTGCCACCCAGCACGTGGCGCCCATGCTCGACGGCAGCCCCGTGGTGCGCGCCATCGGGATTTCGGGCATCACCCAAACCTCGGCCACCATCACCTGCCAGATATACAGCGGATATGAGGCCGAAACAACGCAATATGGTGTGCATTTGGAGAACGACGACACCTATCATTCCTCAAACAACTACAACAGCGGCACTGGCACCTACACCGTGGAACTGACTGGCCTGACCCCAGGCACCACTTACTACCTAAAGGCCTATGCCACCAACGACGGCGGCACACACTACAACTACGGCAATGGCTATAACTTCACCGCCCTGCCCGTGATGCAGCCCAACGTGGTGGTTGAGGCCATCAATTACTACTACGACGCTGAAGACCCAGAAACCACCGACCATACGAAAGTGGATGTGGTTTGCAGAATTGTAAACGACGGCGGTGAAGCCATCTCTCAAAACAACTATGGCATTAACTACGGCGATTTCCAAGTCAATGCACAGACAGGCGCTTTGGAGCCAGTGGCCGACAATAATTCACCCATTAGGCCAAATGTTCAGCTGAGTAGTGATGAATTTACCATCACACTTACTGGTCTCACCGCTCACAAAGACTATTGGGTGAGTGCCTTCGCCACCAACAGCGCCGGCACCCACACATGTCAAGCTGTGAGTTTCACCACTAACTACGACCATCCTTCGGTGGCGTTCACCACCACTAATCCCATCAGCGGAGTCAACTTCTCCATCACGGATAATGGAAACAACGATTACAGCTACGAATACACCGCTGTGGGCAACTATACTGTTACGCCCCATGACGCAAACGAGCCTGTGAAGACCCACGGCGTGTGCTGGAGCATCTTCCACGACCCCACGCGCCGCCACTCCGACGTTTCGGACTCGCACTATGCAGAAACGACAACGGAAACCGTTTCATCGGAAACAAATAAGAGCATGACATTCCATCCGGCATATCCCAACACGAAGTATTACGTGCACGCCTATGTGAGCACCAGCACGCCCGAAAACAACGAGTTGGCCGACATCGTTTACGACCCCGCAGGCTCTAACATCACCTTTGTTTCCTTGCCCATCGTGCACACAGGCGGTGCCACGGCCATCACCAACAGCAGCGCCTCGCTCACCGTCAACATCAACAGCCCCGACCGCGAGCATCACCTCCGCAAATACGGCGTGTGCTGGGTTGAACGCACCAATGGAAATGAAATTCCGACAAGAACAGACGGCCATGTTGAGAACGACATAACTGCGGCCAACCCGACTGCCGTTTCCTACAACCTGACCGCGAACGTCGGTGGAACGGCTGGAACGACAAAGACTTACCGTTACCGTGCCTATTGCATCAACGAGAACAGCGACGCCCAAGGCAACATCGCCTACGGCGACATCAAGGAGTTCACCACCACGGCTTACACTATCACGGGCACTACCAACCCGACTGAAGCAGGTTGGGTGAGCTATGGCGGAAACCTCACCACTGGCGGCGGCTGGGACGGGTCATCGTCAATAACCGTAGAAGCCCACACAAACGATGGATGGCACTTCGAAAATTGGACGCTTGACAATGCGTCACACAGTTCAAGCAACCCATTGACAGAAACCCCGACTGCTGGCAACCACACCTACCAAGCCAACTTCAAAGCTATAGTAAGTGCAACCGTTAACCCTGAAAATACCGGTACGGTTTCGGGCGCAGGTAATTATGCAGTCGGTACAACATGCACTTTGACTGCCACCGATGGATCAGGCTATACTTTCCTCTATTGGACGGATGACGCTGGCAACATCATTATGGACGCAACAGGCGATACGCCAGTAGGCAATCCCTACACTTTCACCGTTTCCGGTCCTGTCAGCCTGACGGCCAACTTCGTCAGCAACAGACGTTCCACTTCGATGAACACATCTCCCCGCCCCCGCGACATCTATCC
>R27__coassemble_209_pt1 | contig 46763 bp, 39 predicted proteins | sample R27__metabat2_low_PE_013 | metagenome-assembled genome bin R27 | reverse complement strand
TTCATATCTAAATGATTGGAAACCACAAAGATACGAATAAATATCCAATTAACCTACTGATTATCAATTATTTATACAACTTTTTGTCGTCCATACAATTCTTTTTTATCCATTTTTAAACAGCTTCTAAATCTTTCGATTTACAATTCTCTAATCCCAACGCACCGCCAGGTGCAATTCTTCATCCAAACAGATTTTCCTTCTTTCTCCAATCTCTCTATCAAGAATGTAGAGAATTGGAGAATTACTTTCTCTTCATTCTCAAATTCTTGATAAAAAAATCGACAAATCGACCTAATCCCGCTTGAAAATGTCTCTCGTGTAAACCTTGTCCTTCACGTCGTCGAGGACGCTGTCGTAGCGGTTGGCGATAATGGCCTGGCTCATGGCCTTGAAGCGGGCCATGTCGTTCACCACGAGGCTGCCGAAAAAGGTCGTCCCGTCCTGTAAGGTCGGCTCGTAGATGATGACCTCAGCACCCTTGGCCTTGATGCGTTTCATCACGCCCTGGATGCTCGACTGGCGGAAGTTGTCGCTGTTCGACTTCATCGTCAGACGATAGACCCCGATAATGCAATGGTGCTCATGGGCTGCATTGTATTGTCCTTGGTCATAGTAGTCGTAATAGCCCGCTTTCTTCAACACTTGGTCGGCAATGAAGTCCTTGCGGGTGCGGTTGCTCTCCACGATGGCGCGAATGAGGTCTTCAGGCACGTCCTCGTAGTTGGCCAAAAGCTGCTTGGTGTCCTTGGGCAGGCAATAGCCTCCGTAGCCGAAACTTGGGTTGTTGTAATGGCTACCAATACGTGGATCAAGACAAACACCATCAATAATAGCCTGAGTGTCAAGTCTTTTTACTTCTGAATATGTATCCAACTCATTGAAGTAACTCACGCGCAAAGCCAGATAAGTGTTAGCAAATAGCTTCACGGCCTCGGCTTCTTTCAGACCCATGAAAAGCACGGGAATGTCTTCCTTAATGGCACCTTGCTTCAACAAGTCGGCAAACTGATGCGCCTTGGCCTCCAAATCGACACTGACCATCGAATGAATTGCTTCGTTCTCAGCATCGTATCCTTCGATGGCTTTGGGGTAGCCCACGATGATGCGGCTCGGATAAAGGTTGTCGAAAAGGGCCTTGCTCTCGCGCAAGAACTCGGGCGAGAACAGCAGGTTGAACTTCTTGACACCCTTGGCCGCATATTTCACATAGAGGCTTCGGGTGTAGCCCACGGGGATGGTGCTCTTGATGACCATCACCGCATCGGGATTGACACTGAGAATCAGGTCGATGACTTCCTCAACGTGCGAGGTGTCGAAAAAATTCTTTTGCGGATCGTAATTCGTTGGCGCAGCGATGACGACGAACTCAGCATCTCTATAGGCCGCTGCACCGTCTAAGGTGGCCGTGAGGTCGAGGTCTTTCTCAGCCAAGTATTTTTCAATGTACTCGTCCTGAATGGGCGACTTACGCTGGTTGATGAGGTCGACTTTTTCGGGAACCACGTCGACGGCGGTCACGTGGTTGTGTTGTGCCAACAGGGTGGCGATGCTCAGGCCAACGTAGCCTGTGCCTGCTACTGCGATGTTCATTTAAGTTGTTCTGTTGTTGATCAGTTGCTATTGGCCGATTTGCGCTGCCAGAAGCCAGCCGATGCCATTATTTCCATCCAAAAGGATGTCCGCTCAGCGGCAGCTTGGCCATCGGATGATAGTCGCCGATGAGGCCGACGGGCGTTGCGTTGCGGATTTCGTAGACGATCTCGATGCACCGGCGGGCATCTTCCAGTCCGAAGCCTTTACCTGCAAGGATGTTCTCGTAGCTCTTGGTGTGCAGCTCGGTGAAACCCTGGCTGAACTCAAACTCCTCTCCATCAATCATGATGGTGCGGTAGGTGCGCTTCTCCCCTTCAACGGCGTTGTCGGGCAAGGTATCGGCATTGATGCTGAGGAAATAGCGCACACGGGCGCGTTTCAGTTCCAAGTAGCCTGCCACGCGGTCGTGCGAGGCTACATGAACGATGTTTTTCGTCACGTCGCCGAAAATCCAGCTCAGCATGTCGTAGAAATGCACGCCGATGTTGGTGGCGATGCCGCCGCTCTTGTTGATGTCGCCTTTCCACGAGGCGTAATACCAGTTGCCGCGCGAGGTGATGTAGGTCAGGTCGATGTCGTAAATCTTGTCCTTTGGGCCTTCCTCGATTTTCTTCTTGAGAGCCAGGATTTTGTCGTGGAGGCGCAGCTGCAGGATAGTATTGATCTTATGGCCTTGACGTTCCTCCACCTTCTGCAGGGCGTCGATGTTCCACGGATTGAGCACGAGGGGCTTCTCGCAGATGACGTCGGCACCGAGGCGCAAGCCATAACGCGAGTGAGCGTCGTGCAAGTAGTTGGGGGTACACACGCTCACATAGTCAATGTTGGTGCCGCTGTCGCGCAACTTGGTGTTGTGGCGGTCGAACAGTTCCTGTTCGGTGAAGAAGGCAGCCTTGGGGAAATAGCTGTCCATGATGCCCACGCTGTCGCTCCTGTCGTAGGCGGAGACCAGGTTGTTACCCGTGTCTTTGATGGCTTTGAGGTGGCGCGGGGCGATGTAGCCGCCAACGCCGATAATCGCGAATGTTTTCATTAATATTTTTGGGTTGTTGTTTTTGGAAACAAATCGAAACAAATCTATTACAAATCTTTTTTCTTGTTGGGGGCTTAACTTATGGCTTGCCCTTATCGGGCTTGCCGAAGGCGTTTCTTCGAAACTTAGTTGGCTATCCTCTAATGAGGTCAAATTTATTGGTTAGTTCGTTATACATATACTTTTCGGCATGTAACCTTTGGGGCTCCCCGAAATTAATCAAGACACCGAAATGTAAATTATTTATTTTCATGTAATTGAACAACTGGGCTCTATGTTCACCGAGTAATTCAGAGACAGCTTTCAATTCCACAATAATATCATCATAGCAAACGAAGTCTGCTTTGTAGGTTTTCTCAAGCTCGACACCATGAAAAAAAATTTTCAGCACTTTCTCTCTTTCCCACGGAATATTCTTTTCGGTACAAATAATAGACAAACATTCTTGGTAAATAGGCTCTGAAAAGCCATAGCTAATTTCGTTATAGAGAGCCATAGCTGCACCTATAATATTGTACATGCGCTCTTTGTAAAGGGTAATATCCATGAGAATATAAGTTTTGGGAAACAAATCGGAACAAATCTAATACAAATCTTTTTCTTGTTTTGGGCTTAATTTACGGCTTGCCCTTATCGGGCTTGCCGTTAGCGTTTCTTCGAAACTTGGTTGGATACTTCTGTTCTATCTTTTTGGGCGCTTTGCGCGATTGCGAGCGCAAGCGAGTAATCCTATTTATTTCAGATTTGCTAAGATTTGTTTCCCAAATAAATCAAATATTATTCTTTTCAATATCCTTAAAATACTTCACCGTGCCATATTTGAGTTCGTCACAGGCCGCGTCGTCGCAGACGATGATGCCTTTCGGGTGCATCTGTAGCACGCTGACGGTCCACATCTGGCTCACTCCACCCTCAATGGCGTGTGCCAATGCGCGGGCCTTGCCGTGACCATTGGCCAAAATCATCACCTCGCGGCTGTCCATCACAGTGCCCACGCCCACGGTGAGGGCGGTCTTCGGCACCTTATTAATATCGTTGTCGAAGAAGCGTGAGTTGGCGATGATGGTGTCCGTCGTCAGGGTCTTCACGCGGGTGCGCGAGGTGAGGCTGCTGCCAGGTTCGTTGAAGGCGATGTGGCCGTCGGGACCGATGCCGCCCATGAAAAGGTCGATGCCGCCATAGCTCTTGATCTTGGCTTCGTAGCGGGCACATTCGGCCTCAAGGTCGTCGGCATTGCCGTTCAGGATGTTGACGTTCTCTTTCTTGATGTCGATATGACTGAAGAAGTTGTTCCACATGAAACTATGATAGCTCTCGGGATGGTTCTCCGGAATCTTGACGTACTCGTCCATGTTGAAGGTGACCACGTTCTGGAACGAGATTTTGCCTTCCTTGTGGAGGCGAACGAGTTCGCGGTATGTGCCAATCGGCGTCGAGCCGGTGGGCAGACCGAGGATGAAGGGCTTTTCAGCCGTAGGATTGAAGGCGTTGATGCGCTCCACGATGTGGTTGGCGGCCCAACGCGACATAGCGTCGTAATTTTGTTCGATGATGACTCTCATATTCAGTTGTTAGTTGTTCAGTTATTCAGTTGTTCAGTTGTTCAGTTGGCAGGGACTTACGTCGCCTGCTTATGGGCTGTCGTCCCTATGGGACTTCATGATTTGTATGGGGATTGAAATCGCCCGTTGAATTATTGCCGCCCCTTCAGGGCTTTGATGCCGCTTCGCGTCACTGCGAGGCACGAAGCAGTCCATTATCTATATTTCTGAATTAATTGCACGAAATCTTCGGTTTCCTGACGGATTTCCTTGACGAACGACACATCGTCGATGCTACCCACAACGGCCAATTTCTCCGCCTCGTTGCGGAAGGTGGCGTTGCGGAACTCGTTCTCGTAATCCTTCTTGCGGCTTTCGTAGACCTGGTCACAGATGAAATGCTGGATGCGAATGGCCTTGTCCAAGTTGTCGTGCCACATCTCTTCGGTCAGCACGTCGGTCTCGTCCTTGTAGAGGAACATCAGCGAGAAGTAGGCATGACGCAGTTTTTCCTGTTGGTAGTTGTCCCACAGCTCGTCGTAACGGTGATGTATCTCGTCCCAAGTATTGAGCACACCGTCGCGGATGTCGGCACGAAGCTGGTCGACGTATTCCTCAGGCATGGTTTGTCCGCCAAGGTTGATCCACTTGCGCAAACGCTTGCCTTTCATGTGGTTGACGATGGTCTCCATGTCGATGTCAGGATGGGCTTCGAGATATTGCAACAGCGTCTTGACGGCATAATAGGTAATCATGTCACCGTAGGCATGATAAGCCTTCAACGGCTTGATAATACGCACCTTGCGCTTGCCTTTCTCCATGTGCTCGCCATAGACTTCCAGCGTTTTGACGGTCTCAGGCTCAAAATCGAGGAGCTGTTTGCCGCATTCGCGCAGGTCGTAGTATTCGTATTTCTCGGGGTCTTCGCCTTTCTTGCGAAGGTAGGCCTTGGCCACCCACACCTCAAGCAACTTGCGTCCTTCGATGATTTCCTCAACGGTGTCGGGAACAAGGGTCTCAAACTCAATGTTCTGGATCTTGCGCTTGCGCTTGTCGCGCTTCAGGTATTTCGAGGTGTTGCGGGCGATGGCGTACATGTTGTACATCCACCAATAGGCGGGCATGATTTCGAGTTCGTTCTTGGCCGTGTTGTTGTTGACGAGGCAGAACGGCAACATGATGTTCAGCTCGTTGGGATAATCGGCCTTTGATAATAATGTGAACGAGGCAAAGCGCGACGAATGTTTCACGCTCGAGCATAGTCCGGGCCAGAAGCCTCGTGAGGCCACAATCTCGCCGTCGGTGGCGCGGCTGTTGTGGTTCGAGCCGATGGTGGCGCCAGCGGCCATGTTGCTCTGTCCCATCACGCAAGCGGAGATGAGGAACGAATTGTTGTGGTGCTGCTCATGCGAGGGGAAGATGAGGTTGTTCAGGACCTCGCAGCACGAGATGGTGGAGTTGTCGCCCAAAACGGAATGGATGAGGCGTGCACCATATTTCAGGTTACAGTTGTCGCCCAAAACGAAGCGCGTGGCCACCACCGAATAGAAGATGCGGCAGCCGTAACCCGTCACGCCATTGACCAAAATGACACCCTCGCCGATTTGCGAAGGCTCCTCCTCCGACGAGTTGATGGTGACGTTCTTCAGCTTGCTCGCACCTTTTATATAGCAATGCGGGCCGACTTTGGCGTCTTTCAAAATCCAGCAGTTCTTGATGACGCACGACTCGCCGATGGTGCCGTAGTAACCACGGTGGAAGTCGACGCTGGCTTGGGTGATTTCCTTGAGGCGTTCCTGCAACTTGGTGTCGTCGGTGTATTTGGCCCAGAGGTAGGCATCGGCAGTGATCATGCCGTCGAAAGGCATGATTTTGCGGCTCCCGATTTCGTTCATCACTTCGAGCCACACGCGCACGCTTTCAGGCTCGCCTTCCTTGATGGTGCCGTTGCCAAACTTGGAGTGGTCGGTGGTCGAAATCTCCTGTATGTTGAACAGGATGCTGCGGTCGCCGATGATGTAGTTGGCCATGTAGTGCACATCGTGGATGGCGCAGTCGTCGCCGATGTCGCACGAGATGATGCTACTGGAAGTGATGCCGATAGGAACGCGCAAGTCGTGGTATTGCAACACTTTACGAGTAACGCGACCGATACGCACCATACCGAAGAAATGGTTGTTGCGAATCATGGCGGTGTCAAACTCGTCGGTTACCCAGATGTCGTCCCAGTTGGTGGCCGAGTTGCTGTTTTTCACCAAGCGCTCGATTTCGTCGGAACGAAGGTGACGCCAAGTGTCGAGCGGTTTGCCGACTTGTTGGTTGCGGTAGTGGTATTCGTCGTGACCGTGCAAGTACTTCTCGTCGATGAAGTTCTTGTAGATGCGGTCGTAGTCAATGATAGTTACTTTGTCCATTTATCTGTTTTTGTACATGTCGTCGTAGTACTTTTGGTAGTCGCCCGAAGTGACGTTGTCCATCCATTCCTGGTTGTCGAGATACCAGCGGACGGTCTTCTCGATGCCTTCCTCGAATTGGAGGCTCGGCTCCCAACCGAGTTCCTTCTGCAATTTCGTGGAGTCGATGGCATATCGCAGGTCGTGCCCAGCGCGGTCGGTGACGTAGGTGATCAGGTCCATGTCCTCGCCTTCTTTTCTTCCAAGCAGACGGTCCACCGTGTTGATGAGCACCTTGATGAGGTCGATGTTCTTCCACTCGTTGAAGCCGCCAATGTTGTAGGTCTCGGCAATTTTTCCCTCATGGAAAATCAAGTCAATCGCCCTTGCGTGGTCTTCCACGAAGAGCCAGTCGCGCACGTTCTCGCCCTTGCCGTAGACAGGTAGCGGCTTGCGGTGACGGATGTTATTAATGAATAAAGGTATCAGTTTCTCGGGGAATTGGTATGGGCCGTAGTTGTTGGAACAATTCGTCACGATGGTGGGCAGGCCGTAGGTGTCGTGGAAGGCACGCACGAAGTGGTCGCTCGAGGCCTTGGCGGCACTGTAGGGGCTATGAGGCTGGTATTTCAGGTCCTCGGTGAAGAACTTGTCGCCATAGGCCAAATGGTGTTTGCCGCTGCTGGCTTTGGTGCTGAAGGGCGGTTCGATGCCTTGCGGATGGGTCAACTCCAGTGCTCCGTAAACCTCGTCGGTCGAGATGTGGTAGAAACGCTTGCCCTCCCATTTCTCAGGCAAGCCCTCCCAATACAACTTCGCGGCCTGCAAGAGGCTCAGCGTGCCCATCACATTGGTTTGCGCAAAGGTGAACGGATCCTTGATGGAGCGGTCAACGTGGCTCTCCGCCGCAAGATGGATAATACCATCGACGTGTTCGTCCTGCATTAACTTGTAAACGCCGTCGAAGTCGCAGATGTCCATCTTGACGAACTTGTAATTGGGTTTGTCCTCGATGTCCTTCAGGTTGGCGAGGTTGCCGGCATAGGTCAGCTTGTCGAGGTTGATGATTTTGTAGTCGGGGTATTTGTTGACGAAGAGGCGCACGACGTGGCTTCCGATGAAGCCCGCCCCGCCGGTGATGATGATTGATCGATTATAGTTCATATTTAAAGTATAGTTTGTTTCTTTTTGCTGTCCAGGGACAGAGGTAAGTAAATTGCCATAAATACGGAGTAAATTTAAAGTAAATTATTATTCTTTTGTCGTATCTACATAGTCACGGTAATTAGACTCCTTGAGTAATACGAAATCGTCTGTTTCCTCTTGATACCAGTATCGTTCAGCTGCAAAACTTTTACCTCCAAAATTCATCAACACCCCTCTTTTCTGCCGTGTAATTCTCATATAATTGAACAACTGTGCCCGATGCTCTGGTGAAAAAACGCTCACGGATTTCAATTCCACAATAACTCCATTTACAACAAAATCAGCCTTATAGCGTTTTTTCATTTTTCTTCCTTTATAAAACATATCAAACCACACCTCTCTCCTTGATTCTATTTCTCTCACGTCCAACTCCATCTGTAATGCCTCTTGATAAATTGCTTCCTCCATACCCCGACCAAGCGTATTGAACACTTCCATGGCTGCGCCAACAATATTATACATGTCTTTGTATTGTTGTTTCGTCATCTTGGCATAACTATCCATACAACCAAAATTTACTTGCAATTTACTCAATAATTTACTCCGAATTTACTCTTTCCCGTCCTTGGACGGAACAACAATAGTCATTTACCGTTTCCTTTCCAAATGTGCAAATGTGTCAGCGGTAATCTCAGACTTGCATTCTTCAATGACCTTGAGTAAATATTGCCCGTACTGGTTCTTCAGCATGGGCTGGGCCAATTGCCTCATTTTCTCTTCCGTAATCCAGCCACGGCGATAGGCGATACCTTCCAAGCAGGCCACCTTCAGTCCCGTGCGTTTCTCGATGACCTCAACGAATGTGGAAGCCTCGGAGAGCGAGTCATGCGTGCCCGTGTCGAGCCAGGCGAAGCCACGACCGAGCGTTTGCACTTTCAGTTCACCATCCTTCAGGAACTCCTGGTTCACTGTCGTAATCTCCAACTCGCCACGTGCCGAAGGCTTGATGCTCTTCGCCACTTTGACGACCTTGTTGGGATAGAAATACAGTCCCACCACGGCATAATTGCTCTTGGGTTCCTTGGGCTTTTCTTCAATACTTAGGCAGTTGCCTTGCTTGTCGAACTCCGCCACGCCATAGCGCTCTGGGTCGGCCACCCAGTAGCCAAACACGGTGGCTTTTTGGTTTACTTCGGCATCGTGCACGGCGTTCTCCAGCAACTTGGTGAAGCCGTTGCCGTGGAAGATGTTGTCGCCCAAGACGAGGCAGGCGCAATCATCACCGATGAATTGCTCACCGATGATGAAGGCTTGGGCCAGACCGTCGGGCGAGGGCTGTTCGGCATATTCGAAATGGACGCCATAGTCGGAGCCGTCGCCCAAAAGGCGCTTGAAGCCCGGCAGGTCCTGTGGCGTGCTGATGATGAGGATGTCGCGGATGCCCGCGAGCATCAATGCGCTGATGGGGTAATACACCATCGGCTTGTCGTAAATCGGGAGCAGTTGTTTGCTGACACCCTTGGTGATGGGGTACAATCTTGTGCCGGAGCCTCCGGCGAGAACGATTCCTTTCATATTTTTCTTTTTTTGAACAAAACCTACAAAACTAACAAAACCTCTTTTGGTAAGGAAAGCAGCCAACTGGCATGCTTTCCAACGCATCCTGACGGATGCAGATTAGCTCTCACGATGATTTAAACTTCCTGACAGCAAAGCCATCTGAACCATAGATTTCTTTCTCCTCCTTGTCATGGAAATATCGCTCAATTTCTGCAAACTTTGGATAAAAATTGACAAGGATGCCAACAGAGGCACCAACCAAACGCATATAATTGAACAATTGAGCCTTATGCTCAGAAATCAGTGATTCCACAGTTTTCAATTCTACCACAATATCCTTATTTACAAGAAAATCCAACCGATATGTGGCTTCCATTTTTTGGCCATGATAAATTGGATGAAATGTCAATTCGCGCTCAAACGGAATACCTCTTTCTGTCAACTCCAACTGCAAACCTTCTTGATAGATTTTCTCGTTCAACCCAGGCCCCAATTCTTTGTGAACCTCATGAATGGCACCTATCGTATCGTAAGCATAGTTTTTTAAAGCATCGATGTCAATCATAGTAGTTTATTTGGGTTTTATGCCACCGTAAGGTGGCTTTGCAACGGCGTGCCGGTTGGCCGCCGTTGCTTTTTTCGATGGTTAAGAAAAAAATTGTTTTGAAGGTTTTGCATGTTTTGTTCTCCAAAAATCAATACCCGTCAGGGTTATTCCGTTGCCAGTTCCATGAATCGCGGCACATCTCTTCGAGGCCATACTGCGCCTTCCAGCCCAACTCGCGCTCCGCCTTGGCGGGATTGCTGTAACAAGTGGCAATGTCGCCCGCGCGCCTCGGCTTGATGCTATATGGAATCTTGATACCATTGACTTTTTCGAAAGCCTTCACGACATCCAATACCGAATAGCCTTGTCCCGTGCCAAGGTTATAAATCGCTATGCCACAATTCCTTTCGATGGCTTGCAAGGCCGCCACATGGCCTCGTGCCAAGTCGACGACGTGGATGTAGTCGCGGACACCTGTGCCGTCGGGGGTGGGATAGTCGTTGCCGAAAACGCCAAGTTCGGGTCGTTTACCCACAGCCACTTGCGTAACGTAAGGCATCAGGTTGTTCGGGATGCCGTTGGGGTTCTCCCCTATCCTGCCGCTCGGGTGCGCACCAATGGGGTTGAAATAACGCAGCAGCACGATGTTCCACTCCTTGTCGGCCTTCTGCATGTCCATCATGATTTCCTCAAGCATGCTCTTGGTCTGGCCATAAGGGTTGGTGCAATGACCCTTGGGACATTCTTCGGTGATGGGAATGATGGCCGGGTCGCCATAGACCGTGGCCGACGACGAGAAGATGATGTTCTTGCAGCCATGCTTGCGCATCACGTCGAGCAAGACGAGTGTGCCTCCGATGTTGTTCTCGTAGTATTCCCAAGGCTTCTCCACGCTTTCGCCCACGGCTTTCAGTCCCGCGAAGTGGATGCAGGCATCGAAATGGTGCTTTTCCATCACGCGGTTGAGGCCTTCGCGGTCGCGAATGTCGACTTCGTAGAAGGGGATTTCCTTGCCCGTCAGCTCTGCCACGCGCTCAAGGGATTTTTTGTTCGAGTTGCTGAGGTTATCAATGACTACGGTCTCGTGTCCCGCAACGTTCAATTCAACTAAGGTATGTGAGCCGATGAAGCCGGCCCCGCCCGTGACTAGTATATTCATATTTAAAATTCAAAATTTAAGATTTAAGATTATGTTAATCTCGTCATTATCAAGTTCGTACAAACCAAAAATCATCTTGTCAATTTCTTCCTGGCTACTGGTGTCGCCACCTAAAACCCTGTCAACAAGTTCGGTGAATTGCCGATCCTCCTCCGCCGTAATCTTCGGGAACGGCAAAGTGCAAAGGTTGCCCTTCAGGATTTTGAGGTCATTGAAACGCTTGGTGTACAGGAAGTTGAACAGCGACGAATTGAGGAAAGCCAGCACTGTCTTGGTGCTCATGCCGTCCACCTCGGGAATGAGGATGTTCGCACTGTTGAGGAAAAGCCGCTGTTGGTCGTCGTAGGTGAAACACAACTTGCCCGAAACGAACTTATACACTAATTTCTCCTTGGCACGATAGAACTCCTCCTTTGCACATTGCTGGAAATCAGCACGATTAAACTTGATGTAGCGGCTCGGTGCTTTCAGGCTGTACTTGCCGATGTCCTTGCCCGTAAAGATGGGTTCCATCCCCTTTTGCGGCCTGTCTTTCAGCACTTTGGCATTATTACCCGTGATGATGCCCAAGGCCCAACGGCTGTGTGAGAGGTCGTCATGGCGCAGGCGCTCCGCCTTGCCAATGATGGCCTCATCGCGGTCGTTGAGCATCGGGATGGCGCAGAAGTCGTCATCAAGTGGAACAAACTCCTTGCGCGACACCTCGTTATTGGCCCCATACACCAAATAGTTCTGGCTCCCAAAAACAGGTTTATTGCTGACTTTCAAGCTGATGAAATCCGTAAACACCCCTTTGAACCGTTCGCGGTAGCATTTCAGGCTCTCCATGCGCGTCTCGTGCGTCACGAAGCGGCGCAAGTCGGCATGAACCTTGATTTTCATCAACGACGAAGGCAATAGGAAATGCTGTATTCCGTTCTTGTTCAAGAACTTGAACGACTCGGTGAAAAACAACGAGGCCTTCTCCTTCGAGGAAATGATGTCGGAGGTGTGCAGATGCCCTTTTTCGGTGCCCCATGGCGGGTTGGTAACGATGTAGTCGAACTTCATGTCGCCAAGAGCAGAGGCTGCATGAAGCATGAAGTCCATTTGATAGATTTGTGGATAAACCGATGATTCTCCGAATTTTACCATCAAATTGGCCTTGGCAATCATCACGGCCAAAGGGTCGTTGTCGATGCCATAGAGCTGCTCCAAATTAGCATGTTCCACTTTAAGCAAGAAAATGCCACTGCCACAACATGGGTCAAGGAAACGCTCACCGTTCAATACGCGAATATCGGAAAGCATCTCATTGACAATCATTGGTTTGGTATAATACAAACCTTTCAAGATGCGTTGACCTTCCGCCGTCAACGACTGGTATACAAAGCCAATCCAGTCGTCCTGCCGGTTTTTCAGGATTTGTCGCGGCACGCTCACGTCAAGACGTTGGTAATGCGTATATTCCTCGAAAAAACGACGTTTGTTGGCCTCGTTCACGCGGTTGTGCTCGACATACATGGCGCAGAGGCTGAAAATCAGGTCGTTGACGGGATAGATGGTATCCCTCAGCTCTTCCACGAAGCGTGGTAGACTACCCGCCATCACATAGCCCTCGGGCGTGATAATCTTTTGCGACCGACTCTTGTTGGCTCGCCGTTGCAAGCGGTCGTCGCCATCGTTTTTCAGCTTGTCCCAATTGCGTTGGGTGGCTTTGGATATGAAAAGGTTGGTTTCCGTCATTCTACAGCTTCGCCTCCTAAGTCCCATTAATATTACTTAACGAACTCTGTTTCAAACATTTACAGAAATACCTAAAAAGGCAAATTAATCTTGCAAATATACATTATTTTTTGGTTTCAACGCTAATTATTTTTTGTATTGTCGAAAGTGCCGAAACCAATGGTCGGCGTACCGCAAAATTGCCTACTTTTGCAGCAATAAAAAGGAAGAATATGATACTGTGTTTGGAAACGGCCACGCCAGTTTGCTCGGTGGCACTTAACGAAAGCTGCTGCACCATCGCCTTGCGCGAAACGGAAGGGCAAAACGCTCATTCAGAAAAGATTACCAACTTCATCCGCGAGGTGATGGAGGTGGCCAAAATCGACTATAACCAATTGGATGCCGTGGCAGTGAGCAAGGGTCCCGGCTCCTACACGGGCCTGCGCATCGGGGTGAGCACGGCCAAAGGCATCTGCTATGCTGCCGACCTGCCGCTGATGGCCATTGACACGCTTGAGGCCATGGCCTACGGCATGAAAATGAAACTGGGCAGCCAAATCGGCGAGAACGACTTGTTGGTGCCGATGATCGATGCACGAAGAATGGAGGTTTATGCCGCCGTCTTCGATGCCAACTTGCAGAAAATCAACGACACTGCCGCTTTGGTCATCGACGAAAACGCTTTCGAGGAATTGCGGAAGGACCACCACCTCTGGCTCTTCGGCGATGGTGCCCCAAAACTGAGCAAACTGTTTGAAAACCAACCCAATATCAGCATCGTAGACGGTTTCAAGCCTTCGGCAGCCTATATGCTCCCTCTCGCCGAAAAAGCCTTGAGAGCGCATGATTTTGTTGACGTGGCCTATTTCGAACCGTTCTACCTAAAGGATTTCATCGCGGGCAAGCCGCACGTCAAAGGGTTAGTTTAGAGTTTAGAGTTTAGGGTTTAGAGTTTAGAGTTGTGGGGAGGTTTGTGGGAACCCCGTAGGGGTGACAGATTTTAGGCAGGCGGTGTAAACCCCTGCCAACAAAATACGGTGCAGCAGGCGGTGTAAACCCCTGCCGAACAAAACAAGATCATACCAAATTGATAAAACCATGAAAAAACTATTGTTTACCGCCATCTTATGGGCATTGGCCACAGCCGCATGGGCACAGGCGCCACACCTCTTCGAGCACACCTACCCCATCGTCACGGCTGAGAACCCCGAAATCCGCGCCATGATGGATTCAGTGTCGGTCGACAGCCTCAAGGCCAGCATTGAGCACCTGAGCTCGTACCACACACGCCGCTTCGACAGCCGCTTCATCTACGACGTACAAGACTGGCTCGTAGGCCGTTACCAAGGCTTCGGCACCGACACGGTGATGCTCCACGACTTCAAGGTCAACAAGCCCGGCTATCCCGAAGAGACCGCCGACAACATCCTCGCCGTGCAATGGGGCACCAAGACGCCCAATGAATATGTCATTTGCGGGGCGCATTACGACTCGTGGAACGACGACGGTACCGACCCCGACACCATTCGTTCGCCAGGTGCCGACGACAACGCCACAGGCGTGGCGGGCATCCTCGAAACAGCAAGGATATTAAGCCATTACACTTTCGACCGCACCATCATCTACGCCAACTGGTGTGCCGAGGAAATCGGGCTTGTTGGTAGCGCAGCTTATGCGCACGACATGGCCGAACAACTTATGGATATTGTGGGCTACTTCAACCTCGACATGACAGGCTACCTCGAAGAAGGCACCGACATCCATGTGCACCTGATGTACACCACACAAGACTCATTGATAGCCGATTACGTCTACAACTTCAGCCATGTCTATTTCCCTGAAATGCCCATCCGGCAGAATTGGTTGGCTTGGGGCGACAGCGACTATTCATCCTTCAACCGCAACGGCTACCCTGCCGTGCATCCCTTCGAGGACGTACACGCCAGCTCGCCGTTCATCCACACGCGGCAGGATGTTTTGGGCGTGAGCGTCAACAACTTGGACCAATCGAAACGCTTCACAGAGCTTAACCTCGGCTTGGTTGCCACCTTAGCCGGCCTCAACCACGACGGCATCGCCGAAACCGAGATCGCCAACGTGACGCTGTTTCCCAACCCCACCCACGACGCGGTGACCATCCTTTCGGGCGACGGCCTGCAGCGCATTACGGTCTACAACACCTTGGGCCAACATGCCAAAACGATGGAATTGTACGGGGAAAACAAATGCGTATTTAGCACAAATGGCTTTGCTCCAGGGGTTTATGTAGTGAAATTCGTGACTGATAAAGGCATTGCAACGCAGCGACTGATCATAGAATAAACCTTGATTAACCAATGCCCCACTCTACCAGTCGCTTGGTTTTTGAGGAGAAATTGACACCTATCTTATACAGTTTCCTACTATCCAAGGCAAAAGGTTGTGCATATTGTTTCGCTTCTATTTGGTTCAAAGCCTCTGTGGCCGACTTGTCGACTTTGAATTCAAAGACATAAATGAAGTCATTGGTTTGCACCACCATATCCATACGTCCATCTGAGGTGTGACGTTCCACCTCCACATAAAAGCCCAACATCTTAAAAACGACATACACAACACTGTGAAAATACAGCTCAGCATCGCCTACAATCTGGTAGTTTTGATCGGCAAACATGGTCGCCAAGCGTTTCATAAACGACTCAGGCTGCCCGTTCCGGATCTCCGTGACAAAACCCTTGATGAAAGAGGCGCATCGCTCGGGCCTAATCGGTGCATAGTGATAGAACAAGAATTTCGTGAATCCTCGCTCCACTTCGCCATTGGGAAAGCCCAACAGATAATTGTCGAACTGAGCATCGTAGCTCTTGATGGTAAGATAGCCGCTTTGGTACATCAATGGCAACGGATTGGAGGCGAGGGTATCAAGGCTACCAAGAAGGTCGCTCGAAACTTCCTCGTGGGTCAGATTCTCCAACTCATAATTTGTGCGTTTCAAGGTTTCGACAAGGATGGTTGGGGTGCCCGTCTCAAACCAATAGTCGTCAAAACATTGGTCGTTGAGTGCGTTCAGCAAACTGAACGGATTATACACCCCAGTCGAATTGCGGCTGAAGTGATAGCCGTCATAATTCTCTTTCAACCTTTCATAACACATGTTCTTGCTTATGCCGTTGGCCTCGGCCATCTCATCCACTTGCTCGTCAAGGTTGTCGCGGATTTCTTTCTCCGTAATGCCACATAGTTCAGCATAAGTGTTGTTAAATGATATATCCTTCAAATTATTCAAATCGCTGAAAATGCTCACTTTCGAAAACTTGGTCACACCCGTGAAGAAAGCAAACTGGATATAAGCATCCATCGACTTGGCAACGCCATAAAACGATTTCAAGGCAACGCGAAACTGGTTTTGTAGCACTTCGTCGCCCATGGCTTGCAGAATAGGTTTGTCGTATTCGTCGACCAAAATCACCACCTTTTGGCCCGCCGATTCACAGGCTTGCTTGATGACATTCTGAAACCGCGTTCCCATCGACTGCGCAGCCGTGGGCTGCACGCCATATTGTTTTTCCCAGCCCTCAAGATGGTAAACAAGCCTTTCGGTGAGTGCTTCGGGTGAATCGTAAACCCCAATGTTCAAGTCGATGTGAAACACGGGATAGGTCATCCAGTCTTTCTCCAAATGCGCTATCGCCAAGCCATCAAACAGCTCCCTTTTGCCTTGGAAGTAGGCTTCCATCGTTGAAAGCAACAGGCTCTTTCCGAAACGTCGGGGGCGACTCAGGAAGTAGTAACGGCCCTCTTGGATCAAACGATACATCAACGCTGTCTTGTCGATATACATGAAGCCGTCGTCGACGATCTTCTCAAAGGTTTGGATGCCAATCGGATATTTTGTCATGTCACCGGATTTTCTGTTTTCGACGGCAAAGGTAGGCAAAAATTTTGATTTGGAAATCCTTAGCCCCAAAAAAGCGGAATGGCCGGACCGTCGCGGCTGGGCCATTCCAAAGAATACAAATGAATCAAATAATCAATCTACCCCTGGCGGGGCGACTGTTTGGGGTTATGTTACTTTATCATTACTGAGCGCGAACCAAACGTACGGAAACTCCGAACATACGGCCAGCGTTGTATTCCGTGTTCACCGAAGAAACACCGAATTGTAGGGTATTTCCACCCCATTCATTAAAGTATGTGGATGACCAATAAGTGCCTAAGTTTGGTGCATAAAAACCTTCACTGGCTTTACGTGCTCCAGCACACGGCAGCAACACGCAACCATAGTGCTCAAGCAACGACCACTGAGCCTCCGTGAAACCATTGGTGGAGCTAGATTGATTGTTGTAAGGTACGGCGGCCATAAGGTTAGTAGGCCAAGTGAAGCCATCTGGGAAAATAATCAGACTCTTAACCTGATTATGATTATTATTAATAAGGCAAGATTTCGTTCCGTTCACTTCGGAATAGCTATCTCCCACAGAGCCTCCCACTTTGAGATTCACCAAGGAATAACGATAACCACTTCTACTGTTTATCAAATAATTCCACTCGCCTTGAGTGTCGACACGCCATGACCTGGCTGTGTTGCCACCGTTCGAGATAGCGTTATACACACCCCAGTCGGCATTGGCATATGTGCCTGTGAGACTGATTTGATAATTGAATGTTCCACCAACATAATAATACGTTAAATAATATGGAGGTTGGAGATCTCTGTCATCGCCGTAGCCTGTGCAACTATAGGGTTGGTAACATTGGTCTCCATTGTTCCATCCACTGGTGCCCCAAGCAAAGAGGTCAATCCAGGCATTTCCATTAGAAGTCGGGTAGCTGTTTGCTTGGGTTTCGCCCTCATAACTGTACTGGAAATCGGCAAAACGCCATGTGCCTGCGGCAGTGCCACCTGTAGCCACGCTGTGTGTTCCACCTGATTTCCATTGCAGGTTGCCCACCGAGAAGTACACCTTAGTGTAACGACTGACGGAGAATAGGAACGGATTGTCGTTGTCATCGCCATCTGCTGTTCTCCTCCTCATCACGCCTTGGTTGGATTCATCGGAGTAATAGTCGCGGCGCGTGGCAAAGGGAATGCATTCGCCATAGTAGATGCCACTGCTGTTTTTAGCATAGGCACGCACATAATAGATTGTGTTCGAGCTAAGCCCATTCATATTTGCATCGAAATTCGCATGGCCTTCACCAATTGAGGAACTGTAGGTGCTGCTGGTAAGTTTCACCACGTTCGTGCCATCCGCATTGTCATAATCAAGCACGCTGGCAGGAGTAGCACTGCCAATGTGGGAAGCCTTGGCATAGATGACACCAGACTCCGAGGGTTGACCACCTCTAACATCTCCAATGCCCTTGGCCGAGTTGATGTTGATGGATGTTGGGCTGATGGTGGTCACCGACAAGGGGTCGGCAATGGTGATTGCGGTCTGCACCTTGCTCACCACGCTGCGCTTGATGAAGTTGGCATGGGTGGCGGCATCCCAATTGATGTCCTGGCTGTAAATGACATTGGCGGGATCGATGGGGCCGTCGTAAACGGTCACGGTGAAGCCGGATTTCATCGTTTGCGGAGGCACCATGATGTAGAAGTCCTGAGCCTCGTCCTTCAAGTCGATGCCCGTGTTACCGTTGCAAACCAGCTCAACGCTGTTGCTGCCGCCCGACTTATGGGTTGGCATGGGGCCTGAGGTCACATTGCCGCTCTCGGGCACTGCCGTGGTGCTGGCCTCGAAGGTGCCCCACAGCTTGTCGTTGGTGTTCTTCGAAGTGAGCACAATCTTGGTCACGTGCTTGCCTGCGCCTTGCAGGGGGAAGCACACGCCGCCGCACACGTTGTAGAAGTTAAGCACGTTGTTGGTGGAGTGGGCCACCATGGGCATGGCGCCGTTGCCGAAAGTGCCGGTCTCGGTCATTTGCTGCTGTTGCGGCAGGTTGAAGGTGGCGGTGGTGCCGTCGAGCGTGGCCATGCTGTAGGGGTAGGCCGCGTCGTAGGCGGGCGAGCGGTCGAAGGTGCTGCCCGTATAGAAGGTGCCGCTCATGGTTTGGAAGCCATACACCACCTCGAAGGGGGCCTGTTGTACGGGGCTGGCACTGTTTCGCACGAGGATGAGGTCGCGCTCCATCCACTTGATGTCCTCGCCGTCGAGGTAGGTCTTGGCGTTGCGGTCGTGACCCTCGGTAGTGGCGGTGAAGCTGATGCCGTCGAGGTTGAGGTCGCCGTGGGCGTTGGGGGTCTCTTCTTTTTTGCAAGAAGCAAGCAGGCTTGTGGCAACCAAGCCAATCATAATAAGTTTATTGATTCTCATTTTTCCTTTTTCAATTAATTGTTCACTTGTCGATTAGGGGATTTCATTTGGTTCGTTGTTTAAGCCTAAAAACGCTGAGGCTCTTTCCTGTATGTCCTTGAGTTGCAATTCCCTCGTGGTGGGTTCTTGGGGATACAAGTCAGAGGAATTGAATTGAACATCTTCGAATTTGTAGATGTATTTGTAATTTGTTGCAGAACCGAAGTCGCTCATCTTATGATTATACAATAGGACAACGACTGTGCCTAAGTAAATGAAGAAAACGATGCCGAGTATGATTTTCGTCTTGTCGATGCGCTTTCGTTCTTGAACGGTCATGGTCATGGGAACGCAAAGATTTCGGTTGTTACGCTTTCGGTGCTGTTGCCCATCAACCCAGAGCTACACAGCACACATTCCGTTTCGATGTTGATGATTTCCGCGCAAGGAGGCTGGTAAGGATGCCTCCTGTACTTTTGTGTCTTTTCTGTCATTTCTGTCATTTTTTCTTTTGTTTTGATCGTATTATTTATTATTTGTTGTTTTATTCGTTTCCTTGTTCTATCACGGTCCGATGCTATTACTGGTGAACCAGACGGACGGAGCATCCCTTATAGCGTTCTGTGGTGGAGCCTGGTGTACAAGAACTACTGGCGAAGGATAAGCAGTACGCATTTTGAGAAACGTACCCATAACCATTCCAAGGACTGTTGTCCGTAGTCGACCAGTAGTAGCCGTTGCTACCTGCTCCGCTGACCGAAGTCCCACTGCGAGACCCAGCGGCGGGAAGGAAAATAGCGCCTGCAGCTTCCATGTATCTCCAGTTATCTGCCGTGTAGACATTCCTGTTATAGCCATTGCCGACGTTGGAACCCACAAAGGCACCACTACCGTTATTCTTCTTCGGGTCGGTGAAACTGTCAGGCAAAATGATGATACCATTCTTGCCTCCCACTGTGGCATAACCATACTTTTTGGCAGCATTGGCGCGGCCTGTAAAGAGGTGATTCCATTCATCTTTAGTAAGTGTGCGCCATGTACCAGCGGCATCCGTATGATTCGTTTTGGGGTTATAAATGGCATTATTCACCCCCCAATCTGAACGGGCATAGTTACCTGTAAGGCTATTACCTCCCGAAGTACTCACGTCAGGGCCGTAACCATACCAGTTGTACACGCTGACAAGTTCTGGAGTACTTGTGGCAGTAGGTTGGTAATTAGTGTTATAGCCACCACTATTCCATCCACTAGTGCCCCACCCGAAGAGGTCAATCCAGTTGGAAGTGTTCCAACCGCCTACATAATCCCATTGGTTCTCAGCAAAACGCCAACTGCCACTTCTGTACTGCAAATTGCCAGGCGAGAAGTAAACCGTCCTGTTAGACGCGACAGAGAATTGCTTTTCGGTAAAGACAGGATCTGCGGCAACGGTGATGTTGCTCGTCTCCGAAATCACGCTACGGCGTATTCTTGCGTCTTTATTGGTGCTTTTCTCGTTGATCTTGTTGTTGCCATTATACATGGCGACAGTGAAGCCGCTGGCCAAAGTGCCGGGCGGCACAATGATGCAGAAGTATTTTGGGGTTACGGGGTCAAGTGTCACAGTACCACAATCGAGGGTGATGCTGTTCGAGCCACCGGCCATTGTACTGGTCGGGGCGCCGCCCGAGGTACTGATGGTGGTGGTGCAGGTGCCCCACAGTCTATCGCTGGAATTATTCGAGGTAAGCACAATTCTAGTCAGCGTGATGTTTTGGCCCACAAGCGGAAAGCAGATGCAGCCCAACACGTTCTTGAACTGCAAGGTCTGGGTAGTGGAATAGGCCACCATGGGCTGGCATTTCTCGGCGAATGAGTTCTCCTTGTAAGTCTGCGTTGCAGGCAGATTAAAGGTGGCGGTGGTGCCGCTAATCGTGTTGGCTATGTCCGCTGCGTTCTTGGCTGGATAGATGGCCACATAGTTGGGTTGGAAGAAGTTTTCGTGAGGCTCTCCGGTGTAGAAAACGCCTCTTTTGGTGTCTTCGCCTTCAGTGAGCTGGTAGGTCAGCGTGGTGCCATTACCATTGGCCACCTTGATGAGGTCGTCTTTGGTCCAGAACACGCTAACAGTGGTTTCGTCGGCCCAGCTAGTCGGGTTGATGTGGGTGCGGCCATTGCTGCCACCGCCGTTTTGCTCGATGGTTGCGACGAAGCCATCCTCAGGAACATTGTCATCCGGGTTTTTCTTGTTGCATGAAGTCAACAGGCATGTTGCCACCAAGCACATTACAATAATTCTATTGATTCTCATTATAGTCTTTTTCATCATTCTTTATTATTTCAGTCTCAAAAATGGTCATGTTTAAAAACGAATGGTGTCAATCACCATTTCTTCTGTTTCAGTTGCTCCAGTTTCGGCCACGATAGCCGAATGGCACAGCACACCCTTTACCTCAATGCTGATGATTTCCGCATAGGGTGGCTGATATGAGTGCTTCACATCAAGTACTTTGCAATTTACTCTCATTGATGCTTTTTCGTTTGTCGCCCATGGACTCCCTACATCGGCCGGTTTGTCTGTATAACTGAACTTGAAACAAAACGAAAAAGCGCGGGAATCTCTGTCCTATTACCTATCCCGTATCCTGAGGCTCTCGCATTGCCCATCATCCGAGGATAAGCAATACCGATGCCCACGCTGACATATACACACAAATACCTTTTAGGGTATGGTATATGCCATCACCATGGACGCCGTCTATTGCCTTATCGTGCGGATGATATTGAATTTGCGAGATTCAGGATACCGCAGATAAGACGTAGTACAACGCCTTGTCATTATGTTATCGCCCGCCCACTATCCCACGAGGACATCGGTCGAAACGACGCGGCAAAAATACAAAAAATTTCAATAATGCAAGTGAATAGATGTTTTTTATGTTTCCGTCGTTTTTTCAACGACCATGACCAATTGGGGTGATTGGCCATGGTCGTGGTTCGTGTATTATAGTCAGCCTAAAGCCGCTACTCCCGCGTCGATGCGCTTGAGGGTCTCTTCCTTGCCCAAAAGTTCAAGGATTTCGCCGATGTGCGGGCCTTTGCCGGCACCCACCACCATCAGGCGAAGGCCATTCATTACCAAGCCCATGTTGAGCTCGTTGGACGTAATCCAGTTGTTTAAGGTCTCGTCGATGTTGGCCAAGCTGAACGGCTCGATGCCACGGATGACTTCCTTCACCTTGAGCATCGTCTCGGCGCTGTTTTCCTTCCAGCGTTTCTTCACCGTCACGGGGTCGTATTCCGTCGGGGCCTCGAAGAAGAAGAAGCTCTGGTCCCAAATCTCCTTCACGAAGTTGACCCTATCTTTCACCAAACCAGCCACTTTCACGGCAAAGTCAATCGGCACGTCAAGGTTCTTTTCGGCCTTCAGCCAAGCCTGATAGTCCTTGCCGACTTCCTCGTCCGACTTGCGCATCAGCCACTCGTGGTTGAACCATTTGGTCTTTTCCACGTTGAACTTAGCGCCGCTCTTGCTGCAACGCTCCAATGAGAATGCTTGGATCAGTTCGTCCATGGTGAAGATTTCTTGCTCAGTACCAGGGTTCCAACCCAGCAAGGCCAGCATATTAATGAAGGCCTCGGGGTAGTAGCCCGACTGCTTGTAGCCCATGGCCGTGTCGCCGGTCTTCGGGTCAACCCAATACATCGGGAAGACGGGGAAACCGAGGCGGTCGCCATCGCGCTTGCTCAGTTTGCCGTTGCCATCGGGCTTGAGCAACAGGGGCAGGTGGGCAAACTGCGGTGCTTCCCAGCCGAAGGCCTCGTAAAGCATGACGTGGAGCGGCATCGAAGGCAGCCATTCCTCGCCACGGATGACATGGCTGATCTTCATCAGGTGGTCGTCGACAATGTTGGCCAAGTGGTAGGTCGGCATCCCGTCGCTCTTGAACAAAACCTTGTCGTCCAAAGTGTTGGTTTGCACGTGCACCTCGCCACGGATAAGGTCGTGCATCACGATTTCGCGGTCTTCGGGAATCATGAAACGCACGGTGTAGGGCGTTCCATCGGCCATCAGTTTGTCGACTTCTTCCTTACTCATCGTCAAGCTGTTGCGCAGGTGCTTGCGGCTTTGGCAGTTGTAGATGAAAGTCTGCTTGTTGGCTTCGGCCTCCTTGCGGTAACGGTCGAGTTCCTCGGCAGTATCGAAGGCGATGTAGGCACAACCTTTGGCTAACAGCTCGTCGCTGTATTGCTTGTAGAGGTGCTTGCGGTTGCTTTGTTTGTAGGGGCCATATTCGCCGCCCACATAGTCGCTCTCGTCGAACTTGATGCCGCACCAGTCCAAGGATTGCACGATGTATTCCTCGGCGCCAGGCACGAAACGTGTTTGGTCGGTGTCCTCGATGCGGAGGATCATCTTGCCGCCGTTCTTTTTGGCAAACAGGTAGTTATATAATGCGGTGCGCACGCCCCCGATGTGCAAAGGACCTGTCGGGCTGGGGGCAAATCTTACTCTTACTTCGTTCATTATGGTGATATTTAATGTTTTACAAAATCAAACTTTATGATTCTAGGGATTAAACAAGGTGCAAAAGTAGTGAAAAAGTAACCTGAAAAGAAGAGATTTTGGAAATAAAAACTTTTGACTCTGAGGAAATATGCCTAAAAAAGAGGGATTCCCTCTGTGTTGTTGGGGTTGAGGAGCATAAAGGTTTGTACGACAATTAATTGGATTTCGAAAAGGAAATGTTGCAGCTTTTTTTGACCTCGATGCCACATATTTGAAAATTTTCATTCATGTTTCTTGAAAAAACATATAGATTCAGAAAAAGTTTGTATCTTTGCCCCGTCAGAGTCCACCACGCTTCCCGTTGACCAGCGTACCAGGGTGGAACTTTTTTTGTATAAACAGGTGATATTATGAAATACAATAAGCAACCGCTTGACATACCTGCCCAGATAGCAATGCTTAAGGCACGCGGACTTGCCATTGCTAATGAACAGAAGGCACAAGAGTCGCTTGCCATAATCAGTTATTTCCGTTTGGCCGCTTATTTGCGCCCAATGGAGGCTGACAAGACAACCCACCAATACAAACATGGTGCATCCTTCGAGAATGCCATTGCACTTTATCACTTTGATGCAGAACTTCGCGAAATTGTATTCCGCGCCATAGGTAAGATAGAAATTGCCCTTCGCACAAAAATGATACATCATTTCTCTTTGGCCCATAAGGCGTTTTGGTTCCTGAAGATGTCATTATGCAAAGACGAGCATCTTTTCTTGGAGAATCTTAGTTCCATAGATCGCGAAATACAAAGAAGCAAAGAAGAATTCATCAAACAGCATTTCAAGAAATACAACAAGCCGGCCTTTCCTCCTGCTTGGAAAACATTGGAATTGCTGTCGTTGGGAACACTGACCAAGCTCTTTGCCAACAGTTCTGCCACCAAGACGAAGAAAGCCATAGCACTTGAATTCGACCATACTGCTTTCAAGTCTTTCGAAAGCTGGCTGGCCTGCATTGCTGCTTTACGAAACTATTGTGCCCATCATGCCCGCATTTGGAATCGTAACTATCCTGTCACTCCAGACTTGCCCAAAAAGTTGCCTGACGCATGGATAAGCAACGACAAAGTTCCTTTTAATAAACTCTATCCTCAACTATCATGCATTGCGTATCTGCTGAATAGCGTTGAGCCACACAACACTTTTGCCGCAGACATTAAAGCTTTGCTTGCGAAGTATCCGATGGTTAATCCCGCCGCTTTGGGATGCCCACAAAACTGGCAGGACGAGCCGCTGTGGAAGTAGATAATGGTAATGAGGAGGGTATTTCAAGTAGTTATATACATTAGAGATATTGGACTCTGAGGAACACGACCGAAAAAACGTGGATTTCCTCAGTGTTGATGGAGTTGAAAAGCATAAAGGTTTGTTTTATGGTGAATTTTTCGCCGCAAAACGAAAAAAGCCCGCCAAAAGTTGGTGGGCTTGGTGAGGTACCTGGCGGACTCGAACCGCCGTCCCCGGTTTTGCAGACCGGTCCCTAACCACTCGGGCAAGGTACCCTTTTAACTACGTTGAAATCACCGATTCGGTGAAGCCAATCTTACGATTTGCGGCTGCAAAGATACGACTTTTTTGTGATATGCAAGTGTTTTTGCAAAAAAAAAGCGGAATGGCCGGACCGTCGCGGTTGGGCCATTCCTGAGAATACAAATGAATCAATAATCAATCTACCCCTGGCGGGGCGACTGTTTTTCAATGTCCCCTATCCTTCTCCAACAACTCGATATACTTGTTCAGGTTGGCGATGATGGCATCCTTGGCCTTGCAATCCGCGCATTCACTTTCCGATGCCTCGACGACATACTTCTCGGGCCAGCCGATGAGGTCGATGACCGAAACGCCCAAGACCCTGCTTATCTCCTCCAGGCGGCTATAGGTGATGTCGCTCTCGCGGGTGATGTAGCTTGAGTAAGAGCTTTGCTTGATGCCCAACTCAGCGGCGATTTGCTCTTGCTTGATGTGCTTCGCCTTGCGAACCGCTTCTATGTTTTTCAGTATGCTGTCCATTAGTAAGTATAGAGCTGGCGTTGGTTATTCGGGAAAGATTTCCTTGTGTACACGGTTGAAGAAGAACGCACCCATGGGCATGCCCGTCCTTACGAACAGCTCGGCATCCATGTTGGGCATGGCAAACAGCGCATCTATTTCGGGCACCGTTCTGCCCGTTTTTGCCGCTAACCATGCCACGCCGTGACCGCTTTCCTGCAAACTCTCTTGCAGAAAACGGCCCGCGTGAAACGTGTTGGATAGGTTGTTGGTGTCCTTCTTCATTGTGTTTCTATTATTTTGCCAGTTTTTTCATCACTTGATTAGCAAACGGACGCAAAAACCAAATTTGCGCTGCTGACCACCTGTGTTCACATTGAAACCAGTTCCTAAAGGATCAGGCGAGAAACCAAATTCGTAGGCTTGGTAATCGTTGCAATGAGAGCTTGTCCAATAGCGTCCACCACGGTTGACCCATTCATCGGCATGACCTGAAACACCCCAGCATCCGCCACAAGGCAGGAACACCATGCCCGCCTTTTCGAGCAAAGTCCATTCTGCTTCGGTATAGCTAGAAAAATCAATCAGTTCCCATTGTCCTGCGGTCCCATCGCCAAAGTAGGGATTTGCACCTTGGCCAATTTGATTAATGTATTTCGGTTGTGCTACTTGGGATGGCCAAGTATAACTGTCGGGAAAAAGCATAAGGCCTCTTACTTCCTTGTCGTTTTTCACTATCAGTTTCGTGAAGGCAAAACGCGCATTGGCAACGCCGTTCAGCGTAGGGGCGGTTCGCGTATGAAGCAGGTATCTCATCTGGGCGTTGCTTGGGGTGAACTTGTTGTCAATTCCTTCAGCATTAAGGCCATTTTGGATTTTGTTGTAGCCCCAATCGGCCTGTTTAGTAGAGCTGTTCAGGTCATAGCCGTTATTCCGATAAGCCCACAGGCATTGGTTTTCAACAGAATTACCAATATTTGGAATCTCACCGCCTGGTTTCACCCATGGATAGTATTGATAGTTATATGTGTTTCCTCCGTATGTCCATGTTCCATTATTATGCAAATAGCCACTCGTACCCCATGAAAACACATCGAACCACTTATTATTATGTGCATTTTTCTCATTGTTTTTGCTCAAAGAGCCATCAGGGTTATACACTGTGCCTTCACTTGCGGTGCTTCCTCCTCCTCCAACATAGTCGAACTGGTTTTCGGCATACCTAAACACCACATTGCCATTGGTCCAATTCGTTTGCCAATCTTGACTAGTGTTATAGTTGGCCTTGCATTGCAAATTGCCCATGGAGAAATAGCACACCTCGTTGGCAGCCGTGTGGAAAGCGCCGGGCAGTTTGCCATTGGTGAAATTCGCTCTTGAGGCAAAAGGAATTGCATCGCCATAATAAACGGTATTATTGGCACTTTTTGCGTAGGCCCTCACGTAATAGACGGTGTTTGGCGTCAAGCTAATCATGTCGATAGCGGTCGTGCCCGTGGCGTGGAAGCCGTTGATGTCGGGGGTGTTCGAGGTGCCCCAGCAAATGCCGGTCTCCGTTGCCGTGCCATTCGCTACCGAAACGCCGCCTTTTGCCGATGTCGTGGTGATGTAGGTCGGGCTTGCCGTGGTCACCTCCAAGGGTATCTCAAGGTTCGCACCCACTTTCTTGATCTTGTTACGCTCGATGACATACTCCCTATTGCTCTCAACGTTGTAAACCACGTTATTGCTGCCGTCGTAGGCAGTCAGGCTGAGGCCGTGGAGCGTGCCTGGAGGCAACATGAAGTAGAAATAGGCCTCAGATGTGCCAAGGGTGATGCCACTGCCACAGTCGATGGTGATGGTGTTGCCGCCTCCGCTTTGCCAAGCGAGCGTTGGATTGGTCGAACTGCAATCAACCGTGAACACACCACAGAGGTGGTCGTTTGTGTTGAATGTGGTTGTGGTCAACTCAACACGCTGCACGGTGACGTTGCTGCCCACCATGGGGAAGCGCAGTCCGCCGCAGGCGTTCTTGAACTGTAAAGTCTGCGAAGTGGAATAGGCCACCATGGGCACGACCTTCTCGGCGAACACGTTGCTGCCAGAGTAGGTTTGCGTGGCAGGCAGGTTGAAGGTGGCTGTTGTTCTCGAAAGGCTGTTGGCGGTGCCGTCCGGGTTGATGCTGGGGTAGATGGCGGCATAGTTGGGATTGAAGAAGTCGTCGTGGGGCTGGCCTGTGTAGAAGGTGCCGTCGGCGGTGTTTTCGCCTTCGGTAAGTTCATAGGTGAGCGTGGTTGAAGCACTTGCGTTGTCAGCATTGTTGGCCACCAAGATTTGGTCGGCAGCAGTCCATTTCACGTTGACCACATTGTCATTTACGCCGACTTCGCCATGGGTGCGGCTGTCGCTCGATTGCTCGATGCTTGCCTTGAAGCCTTGGCCGTCGGCGGTGCCGCCGTTGTCGTTTTTCTTGCACGAGGCAAGCAGGCTTGCCGCCACCAAGCCTATCGTGAGCAATGTAAGGTTTGTTTTAGTCATCGTTGGTGTTTGAGTTTAGGTTGTTTTTGTCATTTCCCTAAAAAGCCCCCTGTTGGAGGCTTCTTAGGGAAATATGTGGATTGCCTGTCACTTACGGAATCATGAAACGAACCGCGAAGCCGTAGAACTTGTGATCAAGAGCCTTGCCGTTCACAATGCCTTCGCCACTAACGTGTTCGGGTGAAAATGCAAAGTCATAGGCTCCTCCTGTTGTAGTGGCAGATGGTGCCACAACAGTGCTGGTCCAGTAACGACCTCCTCTATTGGACCATTCCGCATGTCCCGTCTTGCCATAGCATCCACTTGCGGGCAGGAATACCAAGTTCTCATGTTCGAGCAACGACCACTCGGCCTCGGTAAAGCTGGCGACATCTAACCAATGGTTAACTGCAATATTGTTAATGTGTGAAGGATAATGCGTGACTAATTCAGGCCATGTGAAATTGTCGGGGAAGAGGAAGATACCATTGATAGACTGGTTGTTTCTGACATTGAGGGCAGCAAACGAGAAACGTGCATTTGCGATGCTGTTCACGGTTGAGGCTGTCCTTTGGTAAAGAAGATAATTCCAGTTGTCGCCAGATATGGTACGCTTGCCAGAGGCACTGCCATTTTCGATGGTGTTGATAGCCCAGTCAGCCCCGTTCTCAACGCTCAGGTTTGTTGTGGATGATCCTCCAATATAGTAATGTGTATCATTGGGCCCGTAGAAATTATTGAAATATCTATATGGCTGACCAATATAATATCCCTCATAATATTCTTCCGCGAGTGGAGTGTAATGTTTTATCCTGCAATAAGGTTGGTGGAAAGGCGTTCCCGTGTTACCGCTGTGATTATAACCACTTGATCCCCACGCAAACCAGTCAATACGGCCTTGGTAAGATGCGTTGTGACTGTTGTTGCTAATATTCACTTCTTCTGGAGTATCAATGTCATTTGGATTTCTATACACATCAATACCGGTGTTGTCGGACCTCAATCCGTTTTCACTTGCAATGGGCTTTTCTCCACCTTCGTACACATTTCCAGGAGCTTCATTCCAACCTACATACTCAAATTGATAGTCCGCGTAGTACCATGTTGCGTCGCTAAGCTTATATTGCAGGTTGCCCATGGCGAAATACCTTTGGTCTCCGTTAGCGATTGAGAATCCGCCTTGCAGTTTGCCTTGGTAATCGTGTTCATAGTCCCTTCTCGTTGCAAACGGGATGGCTTCGCCGTAGTAGGTCTCGCCGCTCGCGCTAATGGCGTACGCTTTCACGAAATAAACGGTATTCTTGGTAAGCTCGTTGGCCCAGTCGTTGTAGGCAGTACCACTGGGGGTCATCTCAACACTATAGACGTTGCTGCCCGTCATGACGAGATTGTCAGGATTGCCGCTAAGAGCATCATAAGTGGCATAAATAACACCGCATTCGGTAGGTGTGCCGCCAGTCACGGTGCCACCCATCCAAGCCTTGTCGTAGGAGATGAAGGTCGGGCTAATGGTGGTCACAGTCAGCGGGTCGGAGATGGTGATGGGGGTCTCCACCTTGCTCACCACGCTGCGCTTGATGAAGTTGGCATGGGTGGTGGCATCCCAGGTGATGTTCTGGTTGTAGATGACATTGTCGCCGTCGTAAGCCGTCACGGTGAATCCGGTGGTCATCGTTTGCGGAGGCACCATGATGTAGAAGTCCTGCGGTTCGGCAGTGAGGGTGATGCCCGTAGTGCCATTACAAATCAGCTCCACGCTGTTGCTGCCGCCAGAGACGTGGGTCGGCATGGGGCCGGAGGCCAAATCGCCCGTGGTGGGCACGGCGGTACAATTGGCCGTGAAGGTACCCCACAGCCTGTCGCTCGTGTTCTTTGAGGTGAGCACAATCTTGGTCACGTGCTTGCCCGCGCCTTGCAGCGGGAAGCAAATGCCGCCGCACACGTTATAGAAATCGAGCTGGTCGGTGGTGGTGTGGGCCACCATGGGCATGGCGCCATTGCCGAAAGTGCCAGTCTGCGTCATCTGCTGCTGTTGCGGCAGGGAGAAGGTGGCTGTGGTGCCGCTGATGGTCACCTTGTCGTAGGGGTAGGCAGCCACATAGTTCGGCGAACGGTCAAAGGTCGATCCAGTGTAGAAAGTACCGTTCATTGAGCCAATGCCTTCCACAACCTCGAAAGGAGCCTGTTGGACGGGGCTGGCACTGTTTTGCACCAAGATAAGGTCGCCGGCCATCCACTTGATGTCCTCGCCGTCGAGGTAGGTCTTGGCATTGCGGTTGCCACCCTCGGTGCTGGCCTTGAAACTGATGCCGTCGAGGTTGAGGTTTGAGTTGGTGTTGCTTGTATTGTTTTCTTTCTTGCACGAGGCAAGCAGGCTGGTCGCCACCAAGCCTATCATCATTAATCGAAATGGTGTTTTCATCGTTGTTTAGTATTCTTTTGTTTTCTCTTGTGTTACTTTCATTTGTAAATTCGTACTATGGGATATAGAAGCCTTCGTCTGTAGGCGTTTCCACCTCACCGTTCAGGAACCGATTTCCTATCTCGTCCATTTCCTTGACCAGTTTCTCCTTTGCGGTCAGAGGCGCGTCGGGCTGGGCCTGGACATTAATCCATTCGGCCTCGCCACCGTCATTATAGATGAGCACAGCCTTATCGGGGCGTGCGATTCTGACAGCCAGGAAAACGACTGTGGTAACAAGCCAAAGGATCAACATGAATAGGAAAATCGATTTCCTCTTTCTTTCCCGTTTTGCTTTTTGCCAATCCATTAGGTTACGGGAAAGAGAAATGTTCGGTCGTTACTGCCTCGGTGCTGTTGCCTAGTATGGGCGAGCCGCACAACACGGTTTGGATTTCAAGCTCGATGATTTCGAGCTTCGGTGCTTCATAACTGTTTCTTTTTTCTCTCATCTGGAAAAGTGTTTAATTGTTACTATTCTGTTATTGTTTGACTTAATCATTCTATGTTTGGTGAAGAAATGACGTGGCGCATTTGTTCGTAGGACTGTCGCTTGTTTTGCTCCCTGTCCGAAACCTCTTCGGCGGCCTCTTGGGGTTCGTCGTCGGAGCCAAACTGGATGTCGGGATTCGTTTTCTCGGTCTTGGCTTTCGGAGAAGGCAGTTCATAATCCACCATGTCGCCATCGGCGGCTCTCAAAAGGAGCAATAGGGCAACCATGCTTACAACGCAGATTATAATGCAAGCGGCGGTGCGCCATGTGAACCTGTATTTTCCGTCCATTCCTACCATCGTTTTCTGAATTAGGGAATGGATTATGGGAAGACAATCATCTCGGACATGTCGAAACTTTCCGTGTTTGTCAGTCCCATAACTGCCGAACTACATAATACGCCATAAGGGACGAGGTTGAGCACCTCTGTCCTTGGAGGCTCGTAGGTATGTTGGTGATGGTTGAACAGCGTGGCATTATTAATAAGGTGTGTTGCCATGATCCTGTATTTCCTCTTCTTTTTCGCCAACCGATTCCCTTGTTGGCAGGTCTTCTGTAACTCAAGATAGAAACACATGAAAAAGCGTGGGAACCTCTGTCCTATTGCTTATCCCACTAGTCGAGGCTCTGGTACGCCTATCATCTGAGGATAAGCAATACCGATGCCCACGCAGACACATCCATAAGCGCAACACAAAAGTTGCAGGATATGCCTTCCCATGGACGTCGCCTATTGCCTTATCGTGCAGATGATTGAATTTACCAGATTCGACTAGTGCAGATAAGACGTAGCACAACGCCTCGTCATTATGTTTGTCATCCGCCCACTATCCCCACGAGGACATCGGTCGGAACGACGCGGCAAAATTACAAAAAATTTCAATAATGCAAGAGATTGTGTGTTTTTATGTTTCGAGCTGCGCTTTCGGAGCGGGAATTATGGCATCACCCTCCAAGCCCGGTAATGTCGAACTCCGCTATTTTTTACACTTTTCCAATACAAAAAAGGGTGATTTTTTACACTTTTCCAATGGAAAAACCAGATGTTTTTTACACTTTTCCAATACAAAACAGGGTGATTTTCTACACTTTTCCAACATCAAACCACCCCTCGCGCCGACAGTTTCAGCCAGTTCCAAACAAACAAGGCAATGAAGAGCACGCCGCAATACACATAGAAGATTGTCAGGTCTTTACGTCGCAGATGGGTCATCGCGTAGGCGGCCATTAATATTAATAAAGGTATCGCCGGCTCGTGGTAACGCTCGCTGTTGGCAGCAAACGAGAACATAATCAAGGCCAGATACGACAGTTCGTAGGCCCCAATCAGCGAAAAGTCGCGCCATTTCTTTTGGCGGAAAGCAACGACGATGGCCAACATCGCAAAGAAGGCAAGGAAATTGGTGACGAAAGTGCTGCCATGGATCATCTTGTTGTGGTCGGGCGATTCTTCCACCATCGGCGACAAAGGCAAGACGAAGGCACCAGGAGCCAAAACCCAACTCCGAGCCAACTCGCCATGTTTCATGCCCAACGACTCGTATCTGTTCGATTGGTACTGCAAATCGCTGAATTTCAATCGGTAGATAATCCTCATCTCACGCCCTATGGGAGTGAAAAGGAAAACCAGAAACACGACCGCCGTGGCCGCCAAGGTGATGATTTTGCCTTTCTTGCCCACCATGTCGGGCGACGAAAGGGCCACGAACACGAGGAAGGCAAAAACCAGACACATGCCGACGATGGTGCGGAAACCGAAGGCGAAGCCAGTGAGCAAAATGGGGAAAAGGATGTTCCAAACCGTGTAACGCTTGCTGCGGATGAGATAGTCCATGCGCTCAAGGGCAAGGATAGAGAGGAAGATCATCTCCATTTCCTTAGTGTGCACACCGCAAATCTGGACAAGGATGGGCGTGAAAACGCACATCACGGCTGCCAAACGCCCCGTGCGCTCGCCGAAGGTACGTGAACCCAGCTTCCAAACCACGATGCAAAGGTAGGCACTCATCAGGGCCTTGAAAAGCCGTGGCACCAGCCAGTTGCGCCCGAAAACGGTATAGACCAACGTCAGCCAAAGCGGAAAGCCTTGGTCGGACCAGCCCATTGTGTAGGCATTCAAATACCTGAAAATGTATAATATATGTCCTTTCTTCAGGCATTTCGACAAATATACGCCCGTGTCGTGATACCACCGGCTGTCGGCGGCGTCAAACTCGAAACCGATGCCCGTCTCCCAATAATAGTAATAGCACATCACGAAGGCATAGACGGCGCGAATGGCAAATGCCGTCCAAAACACCTTGCGCCAAAAATGTTTCGGGTCGTCGTGTTTCCAACGAGGATAGAAAACGGCCGTCAGCAGGAAGAAAAACAGCACCTCGCCTATCCCCCACAGCATCCATTTCGGCTGCAAGGCGTGTGCCCCAAACGCCACGCTGATGGCGATGAGAGCCAGCACATAAAGCCCGATGCCAATGAGGTTGATATGACGCAGCAGCCTGGTTCCCATGGTATCAATGGGTAGAGACGTAGCACGCTACGTCTCTACAACAAATCATCGGATTTGGAATATTCCTTCGTTTTCCTTGCGTTTGGTGGTTTTCTGCTTGAGGAAAGCCTTTTGGTCGGGGTTGATGGTGCCAATCTTGCGCATGTCGGCGCGTTCCCACCAGTTGGGCTTGTATTCGTGCATGAAGCGGAACAGCGCTTCAGAGGCCGTCAGCACCGAGGCGTCGTAGCTCTCTATCACAGTGTCGGAAACCGTCTCAAACTCGATGTGAAGATTTTGGATTGACGGGTTGTAATCATAAGTGAAAGCATAATAAACGACCGTGTCTTTGTGGTGGTCCCTTTGCACGCCATGTCCGTCCTCAAAGAAATACATCATGTAACCCTTTGTGGTATCGAAGGGGTCGTATTCCTTGTGCTTGTACGAGTCCTCAATCATTTGGCCGAAAAAGTCAGTGTTCCAGTGTTCGATTTTCGAAACGCCAAAAACCAGATTGATGATTTCGTCGAATTCGAGTTTGTTTTGCGAGAGGTAAACCTTCGCCACCGCCCTGCCGTGCTCGGAAGTGATGGTGAACGACGAACTCCTGTAACCTTCGCCCTCGTAGGGTTGTGTGGCGATGGTTATGCTGCCTTGGCTTGTCGGCTCGCCCGCCATGGGGGCAACGGTGTACCAATCGGCGCCGTCGTCGATGCCGACCGTCCATTTGCAGTTGGCCTTGATCTCGATGGATTTCGAGCCGGCTTCCTTGGGGAACCAAAGTTCATAATCCGACAAGGTGATGGTCTCCTTTTGTTGCGTGACATTCACCTTGACCGAGGTTTTCCCTTTTTTCGAGAGGATGGTAAAAGAGGAATTCCTGATTTCCTGGTTTTCCATGGGTTGTGCGATGACAACGAGCTGTCCGATGCTATCGCTCTCGCTATTCGTAGGTGCGACGCTGTACCAATCTGCATTGTCGTCGATGCTTAACGACCAGTCGCAATCGGCATTGATGTCGATGAAAGCGGTGTCGGCTTCTATCGGGAACCAAACGTCGCACGACGAAAGGGTGATGGTCTCTTTCTTGCAACTGGCAAGGCCAAGCATCGCCAAGGCGATGATGGCGAGGATTAAATTCCTTGTTTTCATTGATTTATGGTTTTAATTAGACTTGTAGAGACGTAGCGCGCTACGTCTCTACAACAAATCATCGGATACTAAAGATTCCTTCGTTTTCCTTGCGTTTCGCGGTTTTCTGCCTAAGGAAAGCCTTTTGGTCGGGATTGATGGTGCCGATCTTGCGCATGTCGGCGCGTTCCCACCAATTGGGCTTATACTCGTGGAAGAAGCGGAACAGCGAGTCGCTGGCGGTCAGCACCTCGGGGTCGTAGTTCTCGGGAGCATCGGTCACCGTCTCAAACTCGATGTGAAGAATCTGGTCGGCGGCGTTGTAGTTATAGGTGAAGGCATAGTAGACGGCGGTGTCTTTGTGGTGGTCCATCTGCACACCGGTGCCATCGGCAAGGAAATACATGGTGTAACCCGTGGCGGTGTCGTAAGGATCGTATTCCTTGTGCTTGTACGAGTCCTCGATCATCATGCCGTAATAATCCGTGTTCCAGTGCTCAACGCTTGAAACGCCAAACACCTTGTTCATCAGGCCATTGAAGTCGAGCTTGTTTTGGCTGACGAAAACCGTGCGGCGCACGTGGCCGCCAGGCGATTTGATGACAAACGAGGCTCCTCGGAAATCGGCGTCGCCCAAGGCTTCAACGGTGATGGTTATCGTGGCGTCGTTTTTCCCTTCCATCTGCGAAATGGTGTACCACGTGGCATCGTCGTTCTTGGCGATGGTCCAGTCGCAATTGGCCTTGATTTCGAAGGTTTGCGAGCTTGCCTCAAGCCCAAACCAAAGGTTGTTTGTAGGAATGATGATGGTGTATTTCTTCACGCACCCCGAAAGGCCAATCACTGCCAGAAGCAGCGTTGCCAACATTAAGACTCTGTTTTTCTTTTCCATAATGACGTGATTTTAAAATTTTGGCAAAAGTACATAAAATTATGAAACGAGGCGTTTTTGTTTGGTTTTCTTGGAGTTTTTTGGCATGTCGGCCAGCATCTCGAAGTCCATGCGGTGCTTGAAAAGGTCGACGGACTTCACCACCACGCGCACCTCGTCGCCCAAGGTGATGACGCGCCCCGTCTCCTGCCCGATGACGCGGAAGTTGTCGTCGTCTAAGTAATAGTTGTCACCAGGCAGATTCTCGTAGCGCACCAAGCCCTCGCATTTGTTGCCTTTCAGCTCCACAAAAAGACCCCATTTGCTCACGCCCGACACCAAGCCTTCAAAGACTTGACCGATCTTGTCTTGCAGATATTCAGCCTGCTTGTATTTGATGCTCTGGCGTTCCATCTCCTCGGCTTGCTTCTCCATCTCGCTGGCGTGGACGCACATATCCTCGTATTCCTTCTTGTCGACCGAGCCTTGCCCCTCGATGAGATACCTTTCTATCAGTCGGTGTACCATCAGGTCAGGATAGCGGCGGATGGGCGAGGTGAAGTGGGTGTAATAGTCGAACGAGAGGCCGTAGTGCCCGATGTTGTCTGTGCTGTAGACGGCCTTGGCCATCGTACGCAACGCCACGGTCTGGATGAGGTTCTTCTCGCCCTTGCCTTCCACGTCTTGGAACAGTTTATTGTAGGAACTGACCAATTTGCTGCGCGAACTGACGTCCATCGTATAGCCGAGGCGCGAGATGAGCAGCATGAACTTGTTGAGTTTCTCAGGATTAGGCTCGTCGTGCACACGGTAGACGAAGGTGTTGTTGTGCCATTTGCTCTCGGGCTTGCCGAAGGTCTCTGCTACAGTGCGGTTGGCCAGCAGCATGAAGTCTTCAATTAATTCATGCGACTCGTTCTGCACGCGCACGTATGTGTCAATGGGTTTCTTGTTCTCGTCGAGGACGAATTTCACCTCTTCCGAATGGAAATTGATGCTGCCCAAGGCCATACGTTGCTCGCGCAGTTTGGTGGCCAGGCTATGGAAGGTCATGATTTCGTCCTTGTAATCGCCAGGGCCGCCTTCGATCATGGTCTGCACCTCTTCGTAGGTATAGCGGCGGCACGACTTGATGATGGTCTTGCCAATCCAACGGTCGTAAATCTTAGCGTCGTCGTCCATCTCGAACACGACGGAGAAGGTCAGTTTTTCCTCGTCGGGACGGAGCGAGCAGACGTTGTTGCAGAGCTTCTCGGGCAGCATGGGGATGGTGCGGTCGACGAGGTAGACGCTCGTGCCGCGTTCAAGAGCCTCGTGGTCGATGGCCGAGCCAGGACGCACGTAGTGCGACACGTCGGCGATGTGGACACCCACCTCCCAGTGGCCATTAGCCATCTTTTGCAGCGAGATGGCGTCGTCGAAGTCCTTCGCATCAGCTGGGTCGATGGTGATGGTGAACACCTTGCGGAAGTCGCGGCGCTTTTTGATTTCGTCCTTGCCGATTTTGACGGGAATCTTGCCGGCTTCCTTCTCCACCTCCTTGGGAAACTCGATGGGATATTCGTGGGCGGCGAGGATGCTTTCCATCTCCACGTCGTTCTCGCCAGGCTTGCCTAAGACGCGGGTGATTTCGCCGAAGGGGTTGCCCGAGCCGTCGGGCCAGTCCACGAGGTGGGCGATGACCTTGTCGCCGTCTTTGGCGCGATGCAGTCCGCCACGTGGAATGAAGATGTCGACCGGCATCCAGTCCACATCGGGGCGCACATAGACGTAACCATGCGAGATGCTCAACACGCCCACGAAGTCGGTATGCTTGCGTTCGAGCACCTCCACGATTTCGCCTTCGGGCTTGCTGTTGTTGCGCTTGGGGAACATGGCCACGCGCACGCGGTCGCCATGCAGGGCCTTGTAGGTGTCGGCTGCCGCGATGAAGATGTCCTCGCCTTCGCCGTCGTCGGGGATGACGTAGGCCTTGCCCGTCGACTTCATCTCCACCGTGCCTTCCACATATCGCTGCTTCGGCCCGAACTGTGCCAAGCCCGCCTTGCTCATCGTGTAACTATAGGGGCGCGCCTCGTCCAAAAGGCCTTGGTCTTTCAGGTCGATAAGGAGTTTATACACCACGTCCTTGCCCGCTTGGTCCTTGATACCCATGATCTTGCAGACCTGCTTGTAGTTCTTCGGGCGGAAGGGTTCGTCGGCAAAGATGCCGAGAATCACACTCGTGAAAGTGCTGAGCTTGTTTTCTATTTTTTTCTTTTTTGGCATAACTAATTCAAGATTTAAGATTTAAAGATTAAAATTGGTTACATGTCGTTCATTGACAATCCTTTATAAACAACATTGAAATCGTGTATTTCTTTATTGACGGCCAGGAAATGTTGGGCTTTTTCGGCCAATGCCCCGAGGTCGATTCGGTCGGCTGAACGCTTGATTTCAACAAACTCGATGCGTTTCTCCAACTCGTTCACCGCCACCATGTCGATTTCGTCCTCGCCTTTCCGGTTCCAGTACCCGCCAATGCGCGTATATTGGCCTTCTTCCATAAAACGTTGGCGGAAATAGCGTTCCAACATCAAGCCTGAGAAAGTGGGATAGTCGCGACGGATGACGGCCTTCAGTTGCTCGACGTTGCCCGATTCGATGAAATTCTGGTACTTGTAGACAAACCTGAACCAAAACGAAAGGAAATTGTCGGCGATGAAATAACGCACCTGCCGTGACGAGGGCTTGGCAAAAATGGGGCGTTTCTGGGCCAAGATGTAGTAATCGTTTTCAAGTCGGGAAAGATAGCCACCGATGTCCCTCCCGCCGAGATAGGCCTCCATCTCGCTGCGTGAGGTCAGTCCACGGGCCACACATTCCAAAATGGAAAAATAGATGGCGTTGTCCTTGCCAAATTCCTCCACCAATAGGTTTTTGCCTTCATTAAGGAAAGGGGCGTCATCGCGAAGCATGAGATTGAGCATTTTGTTGAACGTCAACGCATTGTATTTCACAAGCAACTCCACATACCAAGCCACGCCGCCCGTGAGGGAATAGAAGGCCAGCAGGTCTTCGTTCGTGTAGTCGGGATGATGGTCGGCAAGAATCTGTCGCAAAGTGGCCGTACCAAAAGGCTTTAGGCGGATGATGCGTCCGGCACGGCTGAACAGCGGCTCCTTGCGGTCCTCGAAAATCTTGTGCATCAACGAATGTACCGAACCGCTAATCAACAGGTTCATCCGGCTTTCGTCCTTATGCAAGTCCCAATAATGCTGCATCTCGCCAAAAACCGAAGTGTTGACCCGCTCAAACTCCTGGAACTCGTCGACGACCAAGTTGAAAGCCCTCCGCTTGGAAAGCAGCATCAGATATTCGAACAACTTGCCGAACGACAAGAATGTGCCGCAGGCTTCGTTGAGCTTGGTGCGAATCTCTTCCACAAATTCGTTGCACAGCAAAGGCTCGGCTTTTCGGGTGACAAAGAAATACAATGTCGGGCTGACTTCACAGCTCTTGATGAGCAAAGCCGTCTTTCCGATGCGCCTGCGCCCCGTCAAGACCGTCATTTGCCCACCGTTTTCCGACATCTCTTTTATCTCGGAAAGCGTTGCAAGCTCTTTTTCTCTGTTATAAAACCTCATATTTCAATGGTTTACAACTAAACTTATTATAACGTAACACGGGTTACGGTAACACATATTACGTTGCAAAGATAGGCATTTCCCGGCAATGCGCAAGTTTTTCCTTGATTTTTCTGACGTTAGATGGCTTGTTTAGGCGAAAAAGATATACATTGAGAGGTTGCATCAGGACGGCCTTTTTCCGCATTGCAAATGCTGATACTCGCTGCTCCCGAATTTGGAAATTCGGAAGAACGGGGAGGAACGACTTGGAGCGTAACAAATGTTACAATGAAAAAACAAAAATCCGTAAATCAGGTCTCAAACTGTAGCGAGCAATTACGCTTTGTTCTCGTTTAATCGAAACTCTTTCTTATAGATATATGTGGTATAGCCAGGAGCGTACGAGTCATAGACCTCGCTGAGAAACTGACCTACCAGTGTGAAACCATGCTGAGGGTAGTATTCGTGGGTGCAACTGGTGTCGGTCCAAAGGTAAAGATTTTTCAGTTCTCTGCGCTGGAACTCATCCATCATAGCCTGCAGCAACTGCTTTCCACAGCCTTTCTGATTACTGATGAAGAGCGATAGTTTCACCTCGCCGTCATTCATGCACTGCACCGTTTTCCCGTCAACCTCCAGCATATAGTCGGCCAAAAGACGGAAGCGTTCACGCTCATGGTCGGTCATCTGTGCTTCAATGTTCTCGCGCCATTGATAGACATCTGCCTTGTCGTCATGGAAGTTGGCAAACAGCACCCCATGAATCACGCCATCATCGCCCACGGCCTTCAAGGCCAGCGAGGGATTGCTGTAATTGTAGCGGAGAATATACTCTGCCACTGCATCGATAAACCACTGCCGTTCGTCGGCATAAAACTCTCCCCATGCACCAGCAGCCAGTGGTACTGCTTTAGCAAAGTCATCATTCATGAATTTCTCTATTTTCATTTCTATTATTTCCTCATGCTTTATTAAAGGGGACTTCTAATTATACTCGATTTACATGTTTTCGGGTTGTCAGGATGCCGAAGTCCCGTTGGGGCAATCCTTTCAACCCGCTGCAAAGGTATGCATTTCCCGGCAATGCGCAAGTTTTTCCATGATTGTTCTGACATTAGATGCTTGTTTAGGCGACAAAGATATATATTTAGGGGTTGCAACAGGACGGTCTTTTTTCCGCATTGCAAATGCTGATACTCGCGGCTCCCGAATTTGGAAATTCGGAAGAACGGGTCAATCCAGTCCAACACATCACTCGTCGAATTATCTTCCTCTATTGAAAAAACAAGTATCATAATTTATCGTATTAAATAATTATCATTTTATAATCTTATCTGACACATTTATCCATAACTCCAATGATGGCAGATGGATAACTGACCGCCTTTCTTCAACTTTGTGTGGTTCAAAAAGCAGAACATTTTTCTCGAAGCATTTCTGACCATAATATGATTTGCCATACAATCGGTAATAGACTTCATCATACAATTCGGCATATTTAAATAGATGATAATTGCCAACGGCAACCTGTCCATACAGCCATTCAAAGAAGGCTTCATAGTCGTCTGCTGTCAAGGTCTTTGCTTTTTCGGAAATCATATCTTTGATGTGCCCGTTCCATGCATCGATGGTGTAGCGCGGATAAAAGCCGTTGTCAAGCACCTTCACCAAAGTGTCAAACGAAGTGATGGCATTAAGCATCTGGTCGTCATCTTTGGTTATCATCCTTTCGTAATCAGCCCGTAATTCATCATAGCAGGCAACCACTGAATCCATCAACGGTTGAGGCAGATGCCATTCCTCGTCCAATCGTTTCCCACACAGCACCATCTTCTTGGCAATTTTGACAGCTTCCGTGGTATTGCCCTCAAAAACATAACCAGCCAAAACCTCCAAATCCCTTGGAAATGGATAAGGGCCGCCATCCCCATAAAAAGTAGGAAGTTGCGAAACATCCTTGTTCTGATAATATGCCTCAATAAAAGCATACATGTTTGAGTTGTTGATGTAATAGTTGTTCAAATAATCCAAAGAGAGAGGTGAAATCTTCAAAGAATCAAGCCCTTTATCTGAAAACGCTTTGAAATAGTCTTCTATGGGTCCCATGTCCATTAAGAGCCTGCGCTGATTGACCCGTTTCGGGTCAATGATTGGGAAGAAGTAAGTCGCCGAATCAATCGTACATAGTTGGGTCCCATAAATCTGAGGCCTGCTCTGTAGGGTCAGATAACGGTCTTCCATATAAGCCAATGAACGCCTTTCAGCGTTGTTGTCCATGACAGCCTGCTTATAGTGTTGCAGATACCAAGGCAAAAAAGACTGCGAATGTTGGGCAATAAGCCAAGCGCTATTAGCAGCCTCCCGCCCTACCAACTCCCATGTCGGAAAACCATACTGCGCTATCAATGCCTTAAGTTGGGCAGTATTGACGGAATCGATGATGGCCATTTGATTCCACTGTTCCTCAGAATGCAGGTTTTGTCTTATGGCCTGGTCTCTTGCTCTCAACATATTCAAGGAATCGGCGAACGGCTTACATCTTTTGCTTTCTGCAAGACCAATGAGCGAATCCAGTTTTGGCCAATAAGGCCTTTCTCGTAATCCAATCTCTTCAAAAAACTTTTGGTTCAAAGTAAATCTCTCAAAACCTTTATTCTCCACTAACCTAAACAGCAGCTCCTTGCTCTTGATGGTATCCTTAACTTTCTCAGCCGAGACATAAAACTGCCATAAATCATAATAATACACAATAGAATCCGCCGAATCCAAGGCTAAATAAGAGGCATTCGCTGTAGGGAAGTCAGCCGAATTATAGGCTTGTTTGGCGGTGAGGATAGTTTCTTCCATTGCCCGCGACTTTTGGCTTTGCCCAAAAGCCTCGTTCCCAAAAACCATCAGCAGGAGCGAAAGCAGAGTGTAAAGTCTTGTTGTTTTCATTGTCCTATAGTTTTTCATTTGCCTGTTCATCGTGTTCTCCATGAAACCGAAGATGTGCTCCACGCGGCTTCGCGTCCGCGACTTCTCCCTGTTCGCCGTTCCAGCGAATTTGCAATTCGCTGGTGTCGAGTATGGGGATTTGCAATCCCCTATATTTGCTGTGGCTTTCATGGCAAAAGGATCTTTTTCAGCGGCAAATATAGCAGTTTTTTCGGAAAAACAAGGAAGAAATGTGTGTGTGTTTCCGCATTGCAAATGCTGATATTCAAGGCAGGCGGATTGCAAATCCGCCAAAGCTAGAGCCAAAACAAAAACCCATTCTAAATTTCGGATGCAAAGATAATGAAATCACCCAATTAACCCTGTTGATAATTTTGTTGAGAAAAAAATGACGGATTAATTTGGTCGGTGAAAACAAAATGATATACCTTTGCAAAACGAGGTTCACCCCTGAAAAAGAACTATGAACCTATTGAAAACCAGCGATTTCACGAAATTTTGAAAACGAGCATAGCTATATGAGCAACGGAGGACTATACATCACCAAACGAGACGGCAAGCAGGAAGCCTTCTCACTCGAAAAAATCAAAGTGGCCATCAGCAAGGCCTTCCTCGCTTCGGGGTTCTACGCCACCGACGAGGACCTCAACGGCATCCTGAGCCGCGTCCGCGTGACCAACGGCATGACCGTCGAGGAAATCCAAAACCAGGTGGAAACGGCATTGATGGCCGAGCAGTATTACACTGTGGCCAAAAACTACATCCTGTACCGCCAAAAACACACCGAAGACCGCGAGATCCGCGAGAAAATCGACTTCCTGAGCAACTACGTCAACGCCTCGAACGCCGCCACCGGCTCGAAGTACGATGCCAACGCCAACGTGGAGAAGAAAAACATCGCCACACTCATCGGCGAGCTGCCCAAGTCGAGCTTCATCCGCATCAACCGACGCCTGCTCACCGACCGCATCAAGGAGATGTACGGCAAGGAACTCGCCGACCGCTACCTCTACCTGCTCAACAACCACTTCATCTACAAGAACGACGAGACCTCGTTGGCCAACTACTGCGCCTCCATCACCATGTACCCCTGGCTCAACGAAGGCACGGCCTCCATCGGCGGCAACTCGACGGCACCCACCAAGCTCCGCTCGTTCTGCGGCGGCTTTATTAATATGGTGTTCATGGTGTCGTCGCAACTCTCCGGCGCCTGCGCCACGCCCGAGTTCCTGATGTACATGAACTACTTCATCGGCCTCGACTACGGCAAGGACTACTACAAACGCGCCGACCAAGTGGTCGACTTCTCGCTGAAGCCGCGCACCATCGACAAGGTGATCACCGACTGCTTCCAGCAAATCGTCTATTCCTTGAACCAACCTGCGGGCGCAAGGAACTACCAATCGGTGTTCTGGAACATCGCCTACTACGACAAGAACTACTTCGAGTCGCTGTTTGGCAACTTCTACTTCCCCGATGGCTCGCAACCCGACTGGGAATCATTGAGTTGGCTCCAGAAACGCTTCATGAAGTGGTTCAACGCCGAGCGCCTCAAGAGCGTGCTGACCTTCCCCGTGGAAACGATGGCCCTGCTCTCGAAAGACGGCGACGTGATCGACAAGGAATGGGGCGACTTCACCGCCGAGATGTATGCCGAAGGCCACTCCTTCTTCACCTACCTCAGCGACAACGCCGACTCGCTCTCCTCCTGCTGCCGCTTGCGCAACGAAATCCAGGACAACGGCTTCAGCTATACGCTGGGCGCCGGTGGCGTCAGCACGGGCTCGAAGAGCGTGCTCACCATCAACCTGAACCGCTGCATCCAATATGCCGCACGCAACAACATGCACTACCTCACCTTCTTGGAGGAAATCGTCGACCTCTGCCACAAGGTGCAAATCTGCTACAACGAAAACCTGAAGGAGCTGCAAAAGAAAGGCATGTTGCCGCTGTTTGATGCAGGCTACATCAACCTGGGTCGCCAATACCTCACCATCGGCGTGAACGGCTTGGTGGAAGCTGCCGAATTCCTGAAAATCAAGATTTCGGACAACCCGCAGTATGAGGCATTTGTACAAGATGTGCTGGGCCTCATCGAGCGTTACAACAAGAAATACTACTCAAAGGAAAACGGCCTGATGTTCAACTGCGAGATGATCCCTGCCGAGAACGTGGGCGTGAAACACGCCAAGTGGGACAAGGAAGACGGCTACGAGGTGCACCGCGACTGCTACAACAGCTATTTCTACATCGTGGAAGACCCCAACACCAACGTCCTCGACAAGTTCCGCCTCCACGGCGAGAAGTACATCAAGCACCTCACCGGCGGCTCGGCCCTGCACTGCAACTTGGAGGAACACCTCACCAAGGAGCAATACCGCCAGCTGCTGCGCGTGGCTGCCCGCGAAGGCTGCAACTACTTCACTTTCAATATCCCGAACACCATTTGCAACGACTGCGGCCATATCGACAAGCGCTACCTGAAGGAGTGCCCCGAGTGCCACAGCCACAACATCGACTACCTGACCCGCATCATCGGTTACTTGAAGCGCGTCAGCAATTTCAGCGAGCCGCGCCAAGAAGAAGCCAGCCGCCGTTACTATGGAAAAATGGAGATGGACAGATGCTAAAATACGCCAATTTTGATGTCGTCTTTCAGGAAGTCCCTGACGAGGTGACGCTCGCCATCAATATTTCCAACTGTCCCAACCAATGCCCAGGTTGCCACAGCAAGTATTTGTGGAAAGACGAAGGCAAGCCTTTGGACAACAATGAATTGAACCGTCTTGTGGAGCAATACAAGTCGGGCATCACCTGCGTGTGCTTCATGGGCGGCGACAATGAGCCTGAAAGCGTGGCCCAATTGGCCCGTCAGGTGAAAAACGACCATAAGATCAAAGTGGCCTGGTATTCGGGCAAGAACGACCTGCCGAAAAACGTCGACACCAACCATTTCGACTACATCAAGTTGGGGCGTTACATCGCCGAGCTTGGTCCTTTGGACAGCGTAACCACCAACCAACACATGATGAAACGCTTAGCCGACGGCCGCGTGAAGGACATCACCGAGTGGTTCCGACGAAACAAACACGTCGAAACCGTGGAGACAGAAAATAATCCGGCAGTTTGAGGCTGCTGGATTTTTTGTTTGCCATTGTAGAGACGCGCCATGGCACGTCTCTACCCCACAAAAAACATGAAATGTGTAAAATCGATGAAAATTATGTCCAGAAAATGTGTAATTTTGCCGAAAATTATGTCCAGAAAATGTGAAAACGGCTATGATGAAGCGTAAAATTGACCTTTATTTGCAAGACTGGAAGCAAGATTCCGCCCATAAACCATTGATCGTCAGGGGTGCCAGACAGGTAGGGAAAACCTTTTCGGTACGCCAATTCGGTAAAACCTATTCCTCGTTTATCGAAATCAACTTCGTCACCCATCCTGAGTTTAAGGGAATCTTCTCCCAAGGCTATTCCGTTGATGCCGTGATTAGGCAAATCTCCTTCCTTAATCCTCAATTTCAATTCATTGAAAATGAAACACTTATTTTTTTTGATGAAATGCAGGAATTTCCCGACTGTGCCACTTGCTTGAAGTTTTTTATGGAAGACCACCGTTTCGATGTGATTTGCTCAGGCTCAATGATGGGTTTGAATTACAAGGAAATCGCTTCAAACAGTGTCGGCCACAAAACCGATTACACCATGCACTCCCTTGATTTCGAGGAATTTCTTTGGGCAAAAGACTACAAAGACGAACAAATCGGGGATTTGCTGCAACATCTTGTAACCATAACGCCGTTTTCCACGCTGGAAATGGATGTCATGAACGAACTTTTCCTTGAGTATGCCGTAATAGGTGGAATGCCCGCCATCGTCAATCGGTTCATTGAAACGGGAAACTATTCGGGTATCCTCGAAATGCAACGACAACTTGTGTTTGATTATGAGGAAGATATAACAAAATATGCTCGGGGTATCGATAAGGCGAAAATCAAGAATGTGTATCGCAACATTCCCTTCTTCTTGGCCAAGGACAACAAGAAATTCCAGATTACCAAGGTGGCAGCCCATGCCCGTAGTCGTGAGTATGTGGGTTGCGTGGAATGGCTCGAAGACGCGGGCATCGTAAATGTGTGCCATTGCCTCAACTTCCCCGAACTACCGCTAAAAGGCAATTATGACGAATCGAAATACAAGGTCTATTATCATGATAATGGTCTTTTGATGGCCAATCTTGATGAGGAATCGGCACAAGACCTTAGGCGGAACAAAAACCTTGGCGTTTACAAAGGTGCTGTTTATGAAAACATTGTAGCAGAAGCACTTACAAAAATGGGATATGACACCTATTACTACAAAAAAGACAATTCCCAGCTTGAAATGGATTTCTTTCTGCGCGACACCGATAGCCTGATTCCCGTGGAAGTGAAAGCGAAAGATGGTGCCACTGTCTCTTTGAACACACTCATCGACAGTCATTCCTATCCTGATATCAGATATGGTATCAAGCTGTGTAACAAGAATATAGGATTTAATGGAAAGTTCTATACATTTCCCTATTTCTGCACTTTCTTGCTGAAACGATGGTTGGCTACGAGAAGGTAATTCGACACTTTTTAAGTAAGGTACTTTGATGCGTTTTTTGCGAACTGAAAATACGAATATTTCGGATGATTGGTTAGCGAAAAACAATAAACGGGTTGTGTGTTATTGTCATTTTTTCAGGTATAATAGACAAAAATGGTTGGTGGGATACGATGTAAATCACTGACAATA
>R27__coassemble_149_pt1 | contig 58875 bp, 41 predicted proteins | sample R27__metabat2_low_PE_013 | metagenome-assembled genome bin R27 | reverse complement strand
ACATCGCTATGTTATTCTTTTTCAATCAATTATTTTATATCGAACTCACGTTAAAATATACCTCTCGCGTACGAGTACTTGACCAATAGGCTCCATCTATACCAACATCACCGTTTACTACAGTCCCATTGGTCCCATTGCGCATGCCTGCAGCTGGCAAGAAAGCAGCACCAACGGCTTCCATTTTTACCCAATCATCGTTATTCACAGATTGAAAACCTGATGTATTATACGAATAAGAGCCTGTCAATCCTTTTCCATCATAGCTATCAGGGAAAAGGATTACCCCTTTGTGGCCAAGGATTGTTGCCTTTAAAAAACGCTTATTACTCCTATCGGATGAAGTGAACAAATAGTGCCACTCGTCTGATGTTGGAGTACGCCAGCCACTGTTCGGGGTATTGCCGCCATTGACGATGGCATTGTTGCCCCACTCATCGAAATTGGAAAAGTCGCCGGAAGTACAGGTTGGATTATTTCCCGTTCCCCAACCGAATAGACTTACAACGCTCCAGTTTGCATAGTCGGTTCCTACATTTTGATTCGCAGGCTCAACAATATCATATTGGTTGGCCATGAAGCTCCATTTAGAATCGGTTTTGTCGTATTGCAGATTCCCTTTCGAGAATCTCACCATCTCCGTTGCCGAGACGGAGAACAAGCCGGGAATGGTGCCTGCAAGCAAAGCTCCCGCCGTTACGGTCAAGGCTGCGCCGCTGTTGGAATAATACCTCCCCGCTTGGATGCCGCGCAGGAAGTTCATTGCACCCCATTTGCTGTTGCTGTCGAATTTCAGCGTCGTTTCAGTGCTCACCGAAGGAATCAGGGCCACATATTTCCCGTTGCTAGCCGTTCCAAGGTTGATGTAACCTTTCGCATTACCCGTAATTGTGCCGTTAGTATAGTCAATGGTAGCGCTGGAATACACCTCGTCGCCGTGCAGATAGACGGTTTCGGCGGTTTCGTTAGCGTTTTTGAAGCCGTTCACGTCGAAATAGGCGATGGCCATCTTCATGTTCAGCGTGGCACTGAAACTCGTTTGGCCAGTGTAATCAATGCCCTCACTAATGGCAATGTGATAGTTCGTCACATTTTCGAGGGTTCCGTCTTGCGAGGAGAAATTCAATGTGCTTACTGCGCTGCCATCCCTGCCCTTGCCTAAGTAGAAGAAATAGAGCGTTTCGCCTGCATCGGGCGTGGTAGTCAGCGTTCCGCTGAAGGTCATGCTGACCATACCGTTGCCCGTGCCGCTCAGCACGCCGAGGCAATCTGAGTGGTTACTGCCGCCAACGTAGATGTATTCCATGGCATCTTCTGTCCACACAAACGCACCTGTGGCTGGAGCAAAGTCGGTTTTCGCACCGTTGCCGTAGCCCGCCTTGAGGGTGATAAATATACCTTCATCGGTGGTGGGCGTTTCCGTTTTCTTGCACTGGCTGAGGCTCAAGGTCAAGGCCAAGGCTGCAAGGATTAAAGTCAGCCTTTTCATTGCTTATCCTCCTTCTTTTTAAACAAGGTGTAGCCAAAACCAGCTGCCACGAGGAAAGCGATGCCGCTACCCAGCGGTGCTTCTGTCGGGTTTTCTGTCGTGGCTCCTCCGAGACTAACACCATTTTCGATGCCTGCACCGTCACGGTTCATCATGCTTACATTGTCGGCGTTGTCGGTGTTGCCGCCACGGGCAAACACGCCACCGCCGTGTTGGGCGTTCAGTTGGGTTGCTGTCAGCATCGACAGACCCAAGAATAGCACAAAGGTTTTCAAAGTTTTCATGCGTGTTTTCATATTCCAAAAAATTTGTGCAAAAATACGGCAAAGTCCAAACAGGCGAGGTGACAATTTCAATAATTCGAGGTGACAATTTCCATATTTTTAGGTAACAATTTCCATAATCAGGTAACAATTTCCATAAAACAGGTGACAATTTCAAAAACCCCGATTCCAACCGAAGAAAAACCCTATCTTTGTGGCATGAAAAAAGGTTTTCTTTTGGTATTTGTGCCTCTGCTGTTGCTGTCGTGCCAGCAATCGCCGGAGGAAGTGCAACACGGCGACATCACCTTTGTCCCGATGGCAACCAAACGCCTTCCCGACATGAACGAGCCTCGCAACGGTCATGCTTTGGTTTGGGCTGCTGGCCATATCTTGGTGGTAGGCGGGCACACCACGGGTTTCATCCCTACTTCCACGGCAGAATACTACGAGGATGGGCGGTGGCATTCCATTCCTACCTTATATCCGCACGACACACCCTTCGCCCTTGTGTTGAAAAACGACGACGTTTTGGTGGGCGGTGGCTACGAGAGCAGTTTCGGAGTGGGGCAAACCTGGGGCGTGGAACGCTATCATCCTAAAACGCACACTTTTACTCCGGAGCCTATTATGGAAGAAAAAAGGGCACATGCCAGTGCCATGGAGATGGAAGATGGCTCAATTGTGATTAGCGGCAACTGGTACGCCACCGACTTTACCGAAATCTACAACAGCAACCCCTCGTGGACCGACACCGCTTCCGACAACCGCAGCTATCCTTTTTTGCTGCCCATGGGGAACGGCAATGCCTGGATTATTGGAGCCTCGTGTGATAGTTACGGCAGGGTTACAGAGAATATCGTTGACCAAATAAAAGGCGAGTCTTTCAGGGTGGATTTGTTGGACAAATGGCATCCGCAGTCCCCTTTGGACCGCAATGTGCAGGCCGATGCCTATCGTGTGGCGGAAAACGCTTTCCTCATCCTTGCCGTCAACGACCAAAAGCAATACGCACCCATGTTGGTCGACAGCAGCGGCTTCTCGCTTTTGCCCATGGAGCAGGCGCTGCCCAAAGATGGTCCCTGGGGCACCATCCGATTCATAGGCTCCATTTGGACCCAGCCTGAAACGGAAACGGCCTGGTTGACGGGCGTGGATGAACAAAACCATGTTTATCTGGCTGAGATAGCCTATCAACCTGCCTTACAAGGTGGCCAAGCGAAACTATCCATGTATTACTCCCAGCCTCTGAAAGATCTTCCTGGTAATCCATGTGAGTTGCTGCTTCCTGACGGAAGTTTTGTCACAGTGGGCGGCATGATGGCCTCCAATTACGAGCCTACAAACGTCGTTTTCGCTTTTTATCCCTCGCCTGCGCCCCAAAAGCCATCCGCACTGCTCATCGTCTTCATTGGCCTTGCCTTGATGATAGGCTTGGGGATGATTCTTGTAAGAAGGAAAAGAAAGCATTGCAACAATGATATCCCCATCACCCCAGAGGAAAACGTCGTTACTGTCGAAAAATCCGACCTTGCCGACAAACTCAAGGCCGTAATGGAAGAGAAACAACTCTTCAGGAACAAGGATTTACGGATTGCCGACGTGGCTGCTGAATTATGTACCAACACCACCTATCTTTCCACCTGCCTCAACGGGGAGTTGGGCACCACTTTCCCGATGTTTGTCACTAGTTATCGAATCCGTTACGCCCAAGAGTTAATGCGCAAAGACCCCACAATGCGTATGTCGCAAGTAGCTGAGGCATCGGGCTTTACTAACGAGAAGTCTTTTTTGCGGAGTTTCAAGGCCACTTGTGGTGTCACGCCATGGGATTGGAAGCTGTAGCTTCCCCTTAAACGGTGATGTGACGGGCTTCCCGTTTTTTTGTCGAGCCGCGCCATGGCGGGGCTCTACTTTTTTTATTCCAAATTATCAATAACGTCCTTCAATAACTTATTGAAGTCGATGGCATGGTCCTTTGACGAATAACCTAAGATTACGACCACCAAGTCCTTCGACGGGATGACAAAAACCCTTTGCCCATCGTGGCCTTTGCAATAGAACATATCCTCAGGCACGTCGGGCAGTTCCTTCCCTTGGTTCAGCCAGAAGAAAGCGCCATAGCTCCCCTTGCTGTCGGAGGCCGGCGTGGCGGTGTATTTCGCCCAGCCTTGGGGAAGCACCCGCAAACTATCGACACAACCGTCATCGAGGTACATCTGTCCGAAGCGGGCATAGTCGGCAGCCGTGATGTAAATGTAGGACGAGCCGACGGGCGTACCGCTCATGTCCTGCTCGAAAACCGCGTTGCGGATGCCCAAAGGAGCGAAAAGCCGTGCGCGGATATAGGCAAGGAAGGTCTCATCGGAGGAGAAACGGCTGCGGAGATAGCGCATCACGATGTTGGTGGTGCCGCTGGAATAATACCAATGTGTGCCAGGTTCGTAAGCAAGCGGCTTTGAGAGCGCATAAAGGCCCATATCCTGTTCGCGATGCAGCATCAGGTTGACGTCGGAGCGGGCGCCATAGTCCTCATCCCATTCCAATCCGCTTTGCATTTGCAGCAAGTTGTTGAGGGTGATGTTTTTGCGTCCGTCGTTTTGCCATTCGGCGATGTCAACAGGCGCATTGATGTCGACAAGGCCATCGCCTGCCATGACACCCGTCAGGGCGCTGGTGAAGCTCTTGGCCATGCTCCAACTCAGGAGTTTTGTTTCGGGACGAATGCCCTTGTCGTATCGTTCGGCGACCACTTTGCCCTTGTGGAGCGCCATGAAAGCGAAAGGATGGCCGTTATAAGTACGGTCGTCGACCAATGCCTTCGCGATAGGCTCCAACCTTGCCCTCGTGGCGGAGTCGCCCAAAGCAATAGGCTTGGAAGGTGCTGTTTCGGCAGGAAGCGGATAGGTGTGTTGCCTCAATTCGTCAACAGTGGCGCCGCGCAGCAAAGTAACACCGTAGCCATCGCGATAGACCGCCGTTGACTTGCCCCAAAGGAAGCGGCTGGTGACGGTCTTGTTCTCATAGTCCACCTTGTTGCGGTTGAAGCGGATAAAGGAAAATTTGAGGTCGAGGGCTTCGACTTCCTTGGCGTCGCGACCTGAGACGAACACCGCCGATGCCAAGTTCTTGGCTGCGTAGCCGGTGATGATGGGCATCAGGCTGTTCAAATAGATGCAACCGCCGATGATGGCGACAACGAGCAATGCCCCTACAATGCGTAAGACTTTTTTCATGTGTTTATGGTTTTATAAATAATTGTTCAAAATTTAACTGGATATTCCTTTTGACACGAGACTACGGGACACGAGACGCGAGACGAGGCTTATGTCTCTCTCATTCCCCAGCGTAATCCACGAAAATCTCGTAGTTTTCGAAAATGATGGACTCCCCTGCCCTGATTTTTGCCCGCTTGCGGTATTCCACCTCGCCATTGCGAAGCACCATTCCATTGCTGACCACCTCTTGGGCCTCGCTGCCAGAAAACACCACGTCGCAGGCCTTCAGCAATGAGATGAGGGGTATGAAGTCCTCGCCGTCGCGAAGGGTGAAGATGATTCTATTTAATTTTCTTGCCATTTTTGTTGGGTTTAGGGTTTTGCAGCCTTTCGGCTTGTTTTTTCTCAGTATGTCGCGCCATCACCTCAAGCATAAAGACCGCCAATGCGCCCAAGGCCACCATGACGAGCGCCATAAGCAACTCGGAGCTACAGGGAGGCAACGAGAAAACATAATCCGTTCCGACAGCATGTTTCCACGGATACACCACGGGCAGGCTGCCTAACATGAAACCGGCCAGCACCGCCAAAGTGCCATCGCGATAATCGCGCATAAGCCACGAAAGCAAGTGCGAAAATCCCACCAAGCTGACCAATGCCCCAAGGGTGAAAGGCAACAAGATGCTCATCCCATGTCCGAAAGTGGAGAACTTGGTGAGCGAAGGAATAGCCTCAGTCACAATAAGTTCGTAATTTCCCATCAGCAACATCAGGTGGGAGCCGGATACCCCTGGTACGATCATCCCCGTAGCGCCTACTACGCCACAAAAGAACAGGTAGAGGAAATGGTCGTTGGAATAAGGATTCGACTTGATGGACAGGAAAAAAGACAGTCCCATGCCCAAAATGGCGAGGATGACGTTCTTTGCATTCAATTTCCCGACGCGCTTCATCACATAAACGACGGAAGCCAAGATCAAGCCGATGAAAAACGACCAAGTGTAAACTTCATACGACTTCAAGGTCTGCTTCAAAAACACGGCAGTCAACACCATGCCCGTAAGGATTCCCAAAACAATCGTAATGAAGAACCTGAAATCAGTGATGCGTGCAAACTCGCTGAACTCGCCCTTAAACAACAACTTGAAATTATTGATTCTCAGTGAATTGATTGCATTGATAAAACGCTCATACACACCCAAAACGAGCGAAATCGTGCCACTCGATATGGGGAACACATTGACCACTCCCATGATCATGCCTTTGATGAACACTTTTATGGACAACCATAAGTTAAGCATAGGTTCCTCTTTGTTTTGATTGTGCAAAAGTACAACAATTATTGTTGCCGCAATGCTTTGGACGACCATTGTGCGAAAAAAAATTTGCTTGCGTCAAAAAACAAGACGATGCCCGACTGGTGGCACCGTCTTGTTGCATAACAGGTCGAAAGATGTGGCGTCTATGCTTGTTTCCCCTTCCGTTTTTTGCCTATCAGATAGGCCGAACCTAAGGCCATCATCAGGGCTATGCCGCCGCCCACTGGCGTTTCGTCGGCGGGTTGGTTCACGTCAAGCTCGTGGTAAGGCAACAACGGACGATGTCCATTGCGGTCATTGTAGCCGCCTGCGCCATAGAAATACTCGTCGGAGACGGCTCCACGTTGGAACAGGCCACCACCTTTCTCTTCGGCATAGGAAGCCATCCTTATGCCGAACGCGATTGCTATGATTAAAGCTATTTTCTTCATCTTAGTAAATGTTTAATTGTTTATGACTATCTTTTGCGTCTTGATCTTGTCGCCATTCAGAAGGCGTAGCATATACACACCAGGAGCCGCGTTGATCTGCTTCTCACAGGTGCCGTTTATTGACTCGCTGCTGAGGATGTGACCCAACACGTCAACGACCTGCAACGTGGCCTCGCCTTCGTTGGCAATCACAAACTTGCCGTTGAAGCAATAGGCAAAACTCTCTTGCTCGGTTCCGGTGACGGTCTTGGGCAGGAACACCAGCCTGAACCTTGAGGCATAATCGGAAGTGCGCGCCTCGAAGGTGTAGGTTGGTTCGGCCAAGAGGTCGACATCCTCGCCGGTGAGGTTGTCTATGAGATGGAGGTAGTCGAATTCCATGTTGTCGGTGAAAACGTTGAGTGTGTAGCTGCCGTCAATGGCGGCCTTGAAGCTGACAGGTTGCTCGTTGCCTTCGCAAGGCACAATGGCCAATTCCTGGTTTTCGCCTTGGGCATAGACTTTTGTCCTACGTTCGTTGAGCGAGAACTTTTCCAAAGGCTGTGCCTCTGCATCCTTCACGATGAGGCGATCAACGATCTTATTCTCATGATTGATTTCTACACGGAAGGAGCTTGTGTTGGCTATTGCTTCACCGCGTTGCGCATTGAACGTGACGGATGCGTCGGCATCGGTGGCCTTCACGAAAAAGCCTTCGGTAGGCTTCAGCGGATTCGTCTCGCTGATTTCGCTCACGATGAGGTCGTCCTTGGTCTCGTTCATGCGATAGCAGCCGTTGGCCACGTTCACCGAAGTGTATGAAGTGACATTGTGCGCATACGGGTTACCCACAAGGTTGAAGCCTGCCAAACGCGGCCCTGCCGTGTAGCTCAGCGGGATGGTGACTTGGGCGGTGCCGTTTTGGATTTCGCCACTGAAAACAAGGGATACATTTCTCGCTGCGCATTTGAAGATCGTATTGGCGCGTTGTGTTGCCACAGTTGTTGAGTATGTGTTGCTCAACATATTGTATGAGTTATTGTCATTACAAACATAACTCGAAGCATTGAAGCTGGTGGCATGCGTTTGCCAAATCAAACCTGAGGCGTAGTTGCCGTTGTTGCGTTGCACGCAAACCAAAACATTGCTCGTGCCGTCCCATTCAAAATCATTCCAATTGAAATCGAATTCATTCCAACCCACCTGTGGCGTGAACGAACCGTAATACACAAGGGTCATGTTGTTGGTTTTGTGTGAGGTCGTCGTCAGGGCATTGTCGCTCACATTGGCCATGTAGATGCTGATGCCATACTGCGTGGGCACAGAACCGACAGCAGTGGCATACCAACCGAGGCTGTTGATGAGTTGACCGACACCCGCCGTTTGCAATTCATCGGCCTTGTATAGCTGCTCGCTAATAGAATATTTCCAAAAAGAATGCATTGGATAGTTCCCCTGCTCCAAGTTGCCTTCACCCACTTGGGCTTCAAACGGGCGACTTGCCTTGCCCGTCTTGAAGAGCGTGATGGGACGACGCGTAGCTTGGTAAACATAATTGTAGATATTGTTGCTCATGTCATAAGGCGTATTGCTATTGTAATAATAATTAACCGCAGTAAAACCTAAATCATAGGATAAACGCCAACCAATGTTATAAGTGGTCGGATTACCATTGTTTTGAACACATACCAACACATTACTCGTTCCATCCCATGCGAAACTGCCTTGGTTAAACACAAACTCCGTCCAATCATTGTCTTTTGAAGTGCAGCCGCCCGAAAACACGAGCTGCATGCTTGAGGTATTATGCGTGGTTCGGGTGATCTCTTCGTCATCCACATTAGCCATCCAAATCGTAATGTCACTCAATTCATATTCATATCCATTACTATACCAACTGATACTTTGAATGGGATTGGTACCTACCCCAGCGGCAGTAAACTCCGAAGCGCGGAAAAGCAGCTCACTGATGGAGTAATAGTACTGGGTAGCCATAGGATAGAAACTGGTAGAGTTATAGCTATCTTCGCCCACTTGCGATTGGGCAGTGTGTGACACGATGCCATTATTGCCATACAAATACCCCTTCCCGTTCTCGATCGTGTTGAACTCGTTTCCGGCATCCTCTTGGTTGATCCAGTAAACGGTTGGTTCGTCGTAATAATACAGGTCGTACTCGTTGCTCGTCAGGTTCGTGACTTGCGAGGTCTCGGCATCGTCGGCCAATGGCGAGGCAATCAGGTGCCAGCCGTCCTTCTCGCCCACGGTGTAAGGTGTAATCACACGCTGGACATTAGCCCTGACATCATCATTGCTATGATACAGCTGACCGCCTTCATTGAGGTAAATGAGAGACTCGTCAGCGGTCGACAGTTCGTCTGTCACCCGCAAACTTGCGTCAGGATTGACGTAAACCCAAGCATCGCCATGCAATGTTGCCGAAGCCACCTCGACATCTCCTGACACGGTGGCATCAGCCCATATACCCACCGTTGAAGTAGCAGTAGGCAACTGTTTCGGAACCCAGTTGTCAACATTGTCCCAATTAAAGTCCGAGCCGCCGCCCACAAAGTTGTGGTGACCTTCAAGCTGGACGAAGTGGGCCATAAGGCGCATGTCTTCGGTTAGGGCAAAGGTGTAGTCGGTTGTGGTGACCACTTCAGTTCCGTCAGGCGTAGTCCAGTTGAGGAAGGCGGAACCCTCGTAAGGCTCGGCGTGGACGGTGCTGGTATTGTCGGTGCAGTCGCCGAGTTGGGTCACGGTGGCTGTGCCAAGCAGTTCGTCGTTGGCCGTCACAACAAGGAAATACGGGTTCTCAGCGTAGTTGGTGAAGGCCGACCAGTGGGTTGCGTTCTGATAGTTGCTCCGCGAGCCGCATGGCACATGCACAGGTATGCTTTTGTCGACATTGTAGAAGGTGTTGTTTTGGATGGTTGGTGCCGTCGGGCGCTTGCACCAGATTTCCGTCATGCCCGAAGCATTATAGAACGCACCATAGCCAATGTAAGTGACAGAATTGGGAATCACCAAGGCTCCTTTGACACCAGTATTGGCTGCCGAGTTGCTACCATTGAAAGCCCAATTGTTGATGGTTGTCACACCATTGCCCAAGACCAGATTGTATTGCGTCCCAGTGTTGGCAAAGGCGTAAATCGGGATTTGGCTCACATTGTCACCAATGACGATTTCACCAAGTTTGTTGCAGTTCCAGAAGGCAAAATTCCATGTTCCGCTGTCGTTCATTCCAATGCTTTCGCAGTCGGTGGCGTTGTAGTGGATGGACGTGAAACCGCAATAAATGAAGGCTTCCTTGCCAATCTTGTTCATGTTTTCGGGAATGACGAGGTCGCCTGTCAGGTTGTAGTTGTAGGCAAAGGCGTTATGCCCAATGTGCGTCACTGAGGCTGGGATGGCTAAGGTGCCCGACAAGCCTGCGGAATTGTCGTTCACATTGCAGAATGCATAATTGCCAATTGTCTCCACCGAGTTGCCCAAGGTGAGTTGGCAGTTCTGCGAATGGGTGTAAGCAAAAGCATAGGCAGGTATTTGAGTGACATTGTCGCCAATGACAATTTCTTCCAACATATTATTCCAAAGGAAGCTGGTTCCTAACTCATTATCCTCTGTATACCCGATGCTTCCGCAATCTGTGGCGTTATAGTGTATTGCCGTAAATTCACAGGCAAAGAACGTCCATCTTCCAATCCAAGTCACATTTTCGGGAATGACAAGCGTTCCATTCAAGCTTTCACAGCCGTCAAACGCGCTGTTGCCGATCTTGGTCAGGCTGGCAGGCAGGGTGAGTGTGCCGGTCAGGTTGAGGTTCTCCATGAAAGCCTCGTCGGCAATCTCGGTCACTGAGTATGTGTAGCCGTCGCACTCGCCGACGATATTGGCAGGGATGACCAAGTTCTCAGCCGCGCCATCGGCAGTGGCAAAGCCCATCAGCTTCAGGTAGTGGTTTTCCGTGTCGATGATTTCATATTGCAGACCTTCATAAACCATTTCCGTGGTCACGTCGGCATATTGCATGTTCGTGAAGTTCGACCAATTCTCGGCAGCCTGATAGGTTGCCATCGTGCCGCAGGGGATATAGAGGGGTTTCTCGTAGTTGCTGTTGTAATACACATTCCCAACATAATGCGGACCAGCATAGAACGTGTTGGCTCCAATGGTGGGTGGCACGGCTGACATGACGGTGAACGACTCGAAACCTTGGCAATTGTAGAAAGCATTGTCGCCAATGATGGCCAAAGCCTCTGGTATCACCAAATTGCCAGTGAAGCCTGTGCAATAAGAAAATGCACCGACACCAATGCTTGTCACTGATTCGGGAATCACCAATTCGCCAGTCAGACCTCCACAGAGATAAAATGCCCTGTCGCCAATGTAAGTTAGCGATGCCGGAAGGGTCAACGTTCCTTTTATGCTGTAATTGGCCATGCCATTTTCATTCAAGAATGCGTTATCGTTGATTCTCGTCACACCATTGCCTAAATCCACAGTGCATTGAGTTGAATAGATGTTGGCAAAGGCATAACTCGGTATCTGCGTCACATTGTCGCCAATGACGATTGAGGTCAGTGCCGTGTTGTTGTAGAATGCGTATTCATAATTTCCGTTTTCTGGGTCATACCCAACGCTTTGGCAATTGGTGGCGTTGAAATGGATGGCTGTGAATCCGCAATAGGAAAAAGCATTCTGGCCTATGAAGGTCACGCTCTCGGGGATGGTGAGGGTGCCAGTCAAGCTGCTCTTGTCCCTGAAGGCGTAGGCGGGAATCACCTCAACGTTTTCGCCAATGTTCAAGGTGGTCAGGTTGTTGAGATATGCCGTCCAGTCGTTGCTGCCGTCGTCAATCGTGCAGTCGATGGCGTTGTAGTTCAGGGTGGTGAATCCGCAATGGTCGAAAACGTTATCGCCAATGTAGGTCACGTTCTCGCCGATGGTGAGACTGCCGTTGAGGCTTGAGCAGCTATAGAACGCCTCGCGCTTGATCGTTGTCAGCGAATTGGGGAAAGCGAGGTCGCCCGTTAGGCTGCTACAATAATTGAAAGCATATTCGCCAATGGTGGTGATGCCTTCCGGAAACGTAACGGAAGTGAGGTTTCTACAATAGTCGAAGGCGTAGTCGCCAATGGCAGTGATGCCTTCCGGGAACGTAACGGAAGTGAGGTTGCTGCAATTACGGAAAGCATAGCTGTCGATGACGGACAATCCGATGAAGTATTGAAGCTCGTCAAACGAGGTGATGTTTTCGGTGGAATGGAAAGAATAGCCCAGATTGGAAACGGAAGCAGCCTCGGCATAGCTCAGCTCGCCGTCGTTGTTGGAGTCCCAATTCGAGACGCAGATGCTCTTCACGTTGGCATCGGCAAAGACGATGTTGCCTTCCGTGACGAATTGTGCGACCAAATCCATGTCGCCCGTTACGGGGAACGTGTATTCCGCCGAAGTGGAAACCAGCGTTCCATTCGCTTTCCAGTTGGCGAAGGCATAACCCGCATTGGGCGTGGCCACTACGGTGCAAGTCTGCCCGCCTTCAAAGTAGCCGCCACCCGTCACCGAGCCGTATTCCGCCGGGTTGGCCGCCACGGTGATGGTGCCGGAACACATTCCTTCAAAGGTGTTGAAACCGCCCCATGCGGCGTTGGCATAGTCTTCCTCGCTCCCGCATGGGACATACACGTTGATGTTCTTGTCGGTGCGGTTGAATGCATATCCTCCTATTGTAGGGGGCACTTCGGCATGGATCGTGATGGAACCGAACCGGCTGTTACTGAAAGACCACTCTCCAATCGAGGTCAAGTTCTCGCCAAGAGTAAGGTTGCCATTGAATCCTGCATTATAGAATGCATTGTCGCCGATCGAAACAAGCGCATTGGGCAGAGCCAAATCCCCTGTCAAGGCATTGCAATCCATAAAGGCATCGTCAGGGATGCTCTGCACGTTCTCGCCAAAGGTCAGTGTGGTCAGGGCATCGCATCCATATAACCAAAACACTCCACCCGAGGAATTTATCGTGGTGCAGTTGGTGGCATTGAAATGGAGTTCGGAAAGGTTCGAACAGTTTTGGAACGCCGAATTTCCAATGCCTTCCGCGTTTTCGGGCACGGTGACGCTCGTCAACCCCGTGCAGCCATAGAAACCACTCATGAAGGTGAGCGACTGCGGCAGCTCGATGCTCGTCAGGCCTGTGCAGTTCTCAAAAGCGTAGCCGCTGATGCGCGTAAGTCCCTCATGGAAGGTCACACTTGTCAGCCCCTCGTGTCCTGAGAAGGCATAGTTTCCGATGGTGGTCACCGAAGCGGGGATGTCCAAGTCGCCCACAAGCTCGAAGTCGTCAGAATAGAAAGCATACATGGGGATAGTTTGCACCGTATTACCTATGTGCAAAGTGGAAATGTTTGTGCAGCCACTCAACCAATTGCTTGACGATTCAATGTTGCAATTTGCAGCGTTATAATTGAGTTGTGTGAAACCAGAGCAACCATAGAAGGCATTGTTTCCGATGGTGGTTACGTTCTCAGGGATGGTGAGCGTCCCCGTGAAGCTCGTGCAACTCGAGAAGGCATTGCTTCCGATGGATGTCAAAGCTGTGGGAAGCGAAAGGCTTCCAGAGAAATGTGAGCTGGAGAAAGCCGATTCGCCAATTGTTGTAATGCTTGAGGGAAGGTTGAGCGTTCCCGTCAGACCCGTGCCCCCGAAAGCTCCAGCGGGAATTTCCGTCAGTTGCGTTGAATTGATGGTCAACGTGCTTTGTTCGCCTTGCTGGAAGCAGCCATTGAAGGCATATTCTCCAATCGAGATCACCGAAGCGGGAATGGTCAAGCCTCGGTCGTTGAATGGCACGTTGGTAAAGGCCCAAGCGCCAATGGTTTGCACATTCCTAAGCTGAAGGTTGCCGTCAAAAGCACAAAATCTGAAAGCTCCATAACCGATGCTTATTACGCTTGTCGGAATAGCCAAATTTCCAGTCATGTGGTTGCATCCATAGAAAGCGTAGTCGCCGATGGTCGTTAGCGCAGGTTGGCTGTTGCTCATGGTAAGGCGTGTGAAACCTGTGCATGAAAGAAATGCCGATGCGCCAATGGTCACTACCGACTTTGGGATGGTCAGCACGCCGGTCAATTGTGTACAGTTGGCGAATGCGTAATCGCCAATGTTCGTTAGCGTTGAAGGCAACGAGACTCCGTTCTTCGTCATGTTGCCGCAATTCCTGAAGGCATAGTTGCCGATTTCAGTCACTGCTGTCGAGAGCGAGAACGCACCATCAAAGCCCGAACAGCCATCGAATGCGTAATTGCCGATGCGTGTCACCGAGTTCGGGATGGTCAAGGCTCCTGTCAGGTAGGAGCACTCGGCAAAAGCGTAGTCAGCGATTTCTGTCAGGGCCGTGCCGATGGTGAGCATTCCCGTGAAGCCGCTGTGAAAGAAAGCGTGGTCGCCCATTTGGGTAACCGAGTTTGGAATCACCAAATCTCCGTATAGATTGGAGCAATTGGTGAAAGCATAGCCGCCAATCGTAGCCACCGACGTACCTATTGTCACTTCGCCATCGAAGCCCGCATTGTCGAAGGCATGATCACCGATGACTATCACCGTGTTAGGAATCACGATGTCGCCATACATGTCGAGGCAGTCAGCAAAGGCGCTGTTGCCGATGGCGGTAACGGTGTAGGTTACGCCATCATAATCCACGGTTTCAGGAATCAGCAGCTCGTCTGAAGCCGAGGTGCCGTCCACATGGCCGTCGAGGCTCACTGTAGGCGGGTCGGTGCTTGTGATGGTGTAGAGCAGGTTGTCCACTTCAAAGTCGTGGGCAAACACATTCGTCATTCCTGCCAAACTGAATAGCAGGATGAGCAGGACGGACAAAACCGCCCTTTTCCGATGTAAAATACTTACATTCATAGAGTTTGATTATTTAAAGATGATTGTGTTTCGTTTTCTTCCCCAAAGGACAAAAAAACAACGTGGACTTTACTTTTATATGCCTGCTGTGAACGGAAGGCCTTCGACTGCCCATGACACCACAACACCAAATCAGTAAAACCCACGTGAAGAAACACGTGAGCGCGGCTTTGCCGCTTGTGGTGTCACTGAAAAGTGTCGAAGTTTTCCGTTGACACAAGCTGTTAAGCTAACGCTATTTCTTTAAATATGTCAAATTGAGGAATTTATTTGTTCATTGGCAACTGTTTATGTGATACATTTTTGTTGTTTTCAGCGGCAAAAGTAACAAAAATAGCATAACAAAACCTACTTGTCGAATTTTTTTGCGAAAAGTACTTATCTTTGCCGACGGAAAAACCAAACTGGAATGAACAAACAGCAAATCATCTTCCCGCAAAACTTCGACATCAAGGTCATCGTGGCGGCCACGGTGCCCATCGAGGAGAGCAAGGCCAACATCAGCCGTGTGTTCGGCGACTGCCAAACCGTGCATAGCTTCGTCAGCGCAAGAGCCAGTGCCAAAGGAAATTACATCACCTACACCTACAACATCGACCTCGAAAGCCAAGAACAAATGAACGCTGTTTACGATGGCCTGAAAAGCGTCCCCGAAATCAAGTTTGCTCTATGACAAAAGCCTATTCCATAAGGATTTACGGACGTGTGTTCAATGTGGGCTTCCGTCGCTATGTGCACCGCTACGGCCTGCAATGCAACGTGACGGGCTACGTGGAAAACGATATCGCCAACGATTGCGTCCACATCGAGGCCGAAGGCGAAGAGAAGGATTTGGAACGCTTCACGCTGCTCTGCGGCGAGGGCACACCTTACTCATTAATTACCAATATGAGAATTGAGGCGAATGAACCGACAGGGAAATACGATGATTTTCTGGAAATTAGATAACGTTTAGCGACACCAACCGAGTCCTGAAAGGACGACAAGAACACAACGGGAGATTTCAATCCCCGACCAAACACAACGGCTGCCACACTGTGACAGCTCTACAAATGACACAAATATGATAGACTTCTCAAAGATCCTCTTCCTCGACATCGAGACCGTTTCGCACGAGAAATCATTCGACCAACTGAATGAACGGATGCAGAAACTATGGTCGCACAAAGCCGAGCAAATCAGCAAAGGCGACGAAAACGCCACGCCCGAGTCCATTTACGACCGCGCCGCCATCTATGCAGAATTTGGCAAAATCGTGTGCATCTCGGTGGGTTTCTTCAATGGCGACCGCTTTCGCCTCAAATCATTCTATGGCCACGACGAAAAGGCCTTGCTCGCCGACTTCGGCAACATGCTGAGCCGCTATTACGACGCGCCCGATGCCCAACTTTGCGCCCACAACGGCAAGGAGTTCGACTTCCCCTACATCGCCCGACGCATGATTGTCAACGGCATCAAGATTCCACGCATCCTGCAAGTCGCAGGCAAAAAACCTTGGGAAACACAGTTCATCGACACCATGGAACTCTGGAAATTCGGCGACTACAAGAGCTACACCTCGCTCGACCTGCTCTGCGCCATCCTCGACATCCCCACGCCAAAAGACGACATCAACGGCAGCGAAGTGGGACGGGTGTATTGGCAGGAAAACAACGTGGAACGCATCAAGACCTATTGCCAGAAAGACGTGCTCGCCATCGCCCAACTCATGCGCCGCTTCAACTATCTCCCACTCATTCCCGAAGACAGCGTCGACTACACCAACTGACCATGCACATTCTCTCCAAATCAACATATATCAAGGGCTTGCAATGCGAGAGGGCATTGTACATGCACAAAAAACACCCCTACCTGCGCGACAAGCTCAGCATCGAACAACGTGCCAAGTTCCAACGCGGCACCGATGTAGGCATCCTTGCCCACGATTATTTTCCAGGTGGCATCGACATGAGTCCCGCCTCTCCCTCACTGTTTCCGAAAAAGGTGCAAGAGACCATGGCCAACCTCAGCAATCCCAATGTCAATGTAATGTATGAGGCTGTTTTTCAATACAACGACACGCTCATCATGCTCGACATGCTCGTTCGCGACGGCAACCGCTGGTTGGCTGTGGAAGTGAAAAGCTCGCTTCACCTCAGCGACACCTATTATAATGATGCAGCGTTGCAATATTACGTGCTGCACGGATGCCAAGTGCCTTTGAGCGACTTCAAATTGATGTATCTTAACGCCGACTACGTGAGAGATGGAGCAATCGACGTGAAACAACTTTTCAAATTGGAGTCGGTGATGGAGTATGTAGTTGAACATGAGGATTTTGTGGCACAGAACGTGAATCGCCTGAAAAACGTTGTGGCTTTGCCCCATGCGCCTTTGGTCAACATCGGGACGCAATGCCACAATCCCTATCCCTGTGATTTCCAAGGCCAATGCTGGAAGCATGTGCCTAAAAACAGCTTCCTGTTCACTACCGCAATGGACGACGAGGCATTGTTCAACAACTATTTCAATGGCATAAACACCAATGCCAAGATGCTCCAACAACTCGAACCCGATACGGAGGAGGCACACCAGATTGAAGCCTTGGAGACCAATTCATACTATATTGATTATAAGATACTTTACTCACTTTCTCTACAACCTAAGCCAAAATCAGTTGCTTATTTGAACCTGCTGCTCCATCGTCCAGCCGTGCCCGAAATGGACGGCACCCGCCCCTACGAGGAGATGATTTTAGCCTTCGCACTGCAAGGCGAGCACGAGCCAAAGGCAGACATTTCGCCAAAGAACGTCATTGCGGACACGGATCCGCAATCACCTACGTCCATGGCATCAAGCCATTGTTTCGTTTGGGACTGCTTCGAAGACCACAGCCGCTGGAAAGAATCCATCGACATCCTTATTGAGAAACTCTCTCATTACGAACTAATTGTGTGCTTCACTCCGCAAAACCTCACCACCACCCTGTTGCGTCACGAAATCATGCAAAACCAAACCGTGGGCTACAAGGTATTCAACCTGTTCGACGTGCTTCAACAAGCTCATTTCTATCACCAAAGCATCAAGCGCGGGCTCACTTTGCAAAGGCTCTCACAAGCCCTTTTCAAAGGCTGCAAGTTGTTCGAGCACAGCCGAATCATTGTCGAGGCCAACAGCAACGACCTTCTAAGTTATCAACAGGCACGAGAAGACTTAATCGCTGAAAATGAAATGATTGCAAAAACTTATCAACAGCTTTTCAAGTAGTTGATAACTTCTTGTCGGCCTTCAGGCAAGGTCGGAAAAGAATCCGTAATTTTGCAACTCCAAAACAGAAATCACATGCCTAACGATACCACAACACGCCGTCCGTTCGGCGATATGGCCAAACGCAATCTGATGACGCCTGAGCAAGTCTTTGCCAATCAGGGGCGCATCCCCCCACAAGCCACCGACCTCGAAGAAGTCGTGCTCGGTGCACTCATGTTGGAAAAAGACGCCGTCAACGAAGTCATCGACCTCCTTTCGCCCGATGCCTTCTATCTCGACAAGCACCAGAAAATCTTCGCTGCCATCAAGGACTTGTTCGGGAAGTCGGAGCCAATCGACATTCTTACTGTCACCAACGAGCTGAAGCAACGAGGTGAGTTAGAGATGGTGGGCGGGGCCTACTACATTTCGAAACTCACCAACCGCGTCGTCTCGGCGGCCAACATCGAGTATCATGCCCGTATCATCATGCAGAAGCACATCCAGCGACAGCTGATCCTGATTTCTTCCGACATGATCCACGAGGCCTTCGAGGACACCACCGACGTGTTCGACCTGCTCGACAAGGCAGAGAACAACCTCTTCCAAATCAGCGAGAACAACCTGCGACGCAGCTACGACTCGATGCAGGACTTGGTAAGCAAGGCCATCAAGGAGATACAGAACGCGAAAAACGCCGACAACAAGCTGCGAGGCGTGCCGTCGGGCTATACCGAGCTCGACCGCATCACGCAAGGCTGGCAAAAATCGGACCTCATCATATTGGCCGCACGTCCCAGCATGGGTAAGACCGCCTTCGCACTCAATTTGGCCCGCAATGCCGCCGTCGACCACCACCGCCCCATCGCGTTCTTCTCTTTGGAGATGTCGTCTGTCCAATTGGTCACCCGCTTGATTTCGACCGAGACCTCGCTCACCGCCGACAAACTTCGCTCCGGCGACTTGGCCGACTACGAATGGCAACAACTCAGCACCAAGGTCACACCGCTGACCGACGCGCCCATCTTCATCGACGACACGCCGCAGCTTTCCATCTTCGAACTACGCGCCAAATGTCGCCGACTGAAGCAGCAACACGACATCCAGATGATTTTCATCGACTATCTGCAACTGATGACCGCCAAAGGCGACAAGGGCCTCAACCGCGAACAGGAAATCAGCACCATCTCACGCTCGCTCAAGAGTTTGGCCAAGGAATTGGAGATTCCCGTATTGGCGCTCTCGCAGCTGAGCCGTAGCGTGGAGCAACGCCCAGGATCGAAAAAACCCATCCTTTCCGACCTTCGCGAATCGGGAGCCATCGAGCAGGACGCCGACATGGTGATGTTCATCTATCGTCCTGAGTACTACAAAGATGGCGTCGACGACAACGACAAGCCCAAAGGCTACACCATCATCGACATTGCCAAGCACCGTAACGGAAAACTCGGCGAAGTGGAGTTGAAGTTCGTGGGCCAATATGCTCGTTTCGAGGAGTTTGACCAAGGCTTCGACAACAGCGAATACACTTCCATAGGGCCAAACAACCAATTCGACAGCCAACCCATGGTCATCGGCTCAAAAATGAACGACGATGAAGGCATGACACCCTACCCCTCCATCACTTCCGACGAACCGGTGCCGTTTTGATTTAAGGATTTAAGATTCAAAGATTTAAAGATTTAAGATTTAAAATTCAAAATTTAAGATTCGATGAAGGACAACAATAAAAGAACGCCACACTCGAAGAGCAATCCATTGAAATTCAACGTAACAGAATCTGCTCAGCTGATGGATTTCCTGATGAAAAAGTTGGACGGCATCAGTCGCAACAAGGTGAAACGCATGTTGGCCAACAACGTGGTTTCCGTCGACGGCGCACACACCACCCAATATGATTTCGCCCTCGAACCTGGCATGGTCGTCGAAATCGGCAAGCCTACCGCCAAGGAACGTTTCCGCAGCCCATGGCTCAAAATCGTGTATGAAGACAAATACCTGCTCGTCATCGACAAGAAGGAAGGCCTCTTGACCAACAGTCCGACCAAGGAGAAAGATACCGCACAAAGCATTCTCAACCAATACTTTATCTACACCCAACAACGCTGCCGCGCCCACACCATCCACCGCCTCGACCGCGACACTTCGGGGCTGATGCTGTTTGCGAAGAGCAAAGAGGTGGCTTTGGCCTTCGAGGAAGACTGGAAAAACACCGTCTACGACCGTCGGTATGTGGCCGTGGTGTGCGGCTGCATGGAGAAGAAGGAAGGCATGGTGTCCTCTTGGCTGAAGGACAACAAGGCCTTCATCACCTACTCAAGCCCTGTCGACAACGGAGGAAAATATGCCGAAACGTATTACAAAACGCTCTATTCCAACCCAAGGTATTCCTTGGTCGAGCTACAATTGGAGACGGGCCGCAAGAACCAGATCCGCGTCCACATGGCCGACATCAGGCACCCCGTGGTCGGCGATCCGAAATATGGCCATGCCCCCGATTCCGAGGCATACGACAACTCGTTAGGAAGGCTCTGCCTGCACGCCTACAAGCTCTGCTTCCACCATCCCTATAAGAAAAAGGACATGGAGTTTGAGACACCGTTCCCCGATGTCTTTGCAAAGCCCTTCCCAAGGATGAATAGAGAGTAAAAAAACAATTAAAACGGAAAAAACTTGCTTGAAAAAGAAATATTTTCATATATTTGCATCGTAATTACCATCCTAAACACATAGTTACGATGAAAAGAACTGCGTTTTTACTTTTTGCCATAGCATGTGGTTTGGCTTCGTGCTCGACCGACATCGACCTTTATGCCGACTACAAGCAAGTGCCGATCATTTATGGGCTTCTCGACGCCAAAGCCGACACCAACTTCATCAAAATCACGCGGGCTTTCTATGTGGAAGGCGACGCCTATCAAGTTGCGCTCAACCCCGACTCAAGCAACTACCCGGGCAAACTTGACGTGCGCCTCGTAGAGTTTTGCAATGCCGACAGTGTCAGGGAAATCGTCCTCGACACCATCACCATCCACGACAAACAACCCGGTACATTCTATCATCCCGAACAGCGGCTTTACTACACCAAAGAACCACTCAAGACAAACAGCATCAACAACCGCTATTCCTACCGCCTCAAAGCAGTCCTGCCCGACCGTACCATCAACACCAAGGCCGATTTGGTAGGCAACAATGGGTTTAGCATACAGAGCCTTGGCGTGAATTTCTCGAAGGAATATTTCGATGCCGTGCCACGCAAATTCCTCTTCAACCCAGCCATCAACGCCACGATTTATCAAGTCACCATGTCGTTCACCTTCCTCGAACAACGCACACCCGATGCCGACTCCGTGCCCCGCACCATGACCTGGGACATAGGGACTTTCACCGAAGACTACCTCAGTTGGCACATGGATGGAGATTGCTACATTTTTCCATATCGTCCCGAAACATTCTACGAGACCCTCATCGAGTTTCTCGATGCCGACACATGCGTTGCAGGGTTGGTCCGATACATTGAAGACTATCCCGTTGAGGTCACCATTGTGGCAGGTGGCGAAAACCTACGACAATACATCTACAACAACAACACTTCAAGCGGTTTCACGCCTGGCGACAACGAGTTTACGCTCATCAACCACGGTTATGGGGTGTTTTCGTCGCGAATGACCACCAAAGGGAGAGTAAGGCTGGCCGGCGAAACGGTACCTGAATTAGTAGCCAACCCCAACTGGGGATTCAAGTTCATTGGCGGACGATGACAGCTGACACGAAAGTGGGGAATTTCCAAAATAGAAAAGCCCTAACTGACTGATAATCAATTAGGGTTGTTTTGTTTTGCGTGCCCCGAACAGGAGTCGAACCTGCACACCTCTCGATATACGCACCTGAAACGTACGCGTCTACCAATTCCGCCATCGGGGCTTGGTGATTGTGCCCAGGACAAGAGTCGAACTTGCATGCCGTAATCGGCACCACCCCCTCAAAGTGGCGTGTCTACCAATTTCACCACCTGGGCTTGAAATCGGCTGCAAAGATACAGCTTTTTTCAATACCGCAACGCTTTTTCGGAAAAAAATTGCAGATTTTTTTCATCGCATTGGTTAATTTACTATTTTTGAAGCGTTTAAAAACCACAATTATGATTACAGAAAAAGACATTCAACAACTTTCGGAAAGAAATATCGCTGAAAATCAAGTATTAAACCAAGTCGCACAGTTGAAAAGAGGCACGAAATTCGTCCAACTGATGCGCCCAGCCACCATCGGCGATGGCATCGAACGCATTGACGAGGAACGGAAAAACATGCTCAACGCCATTTTTGAGGCCGACAAGGAGTTCTACCAATTCACGAAGTTCGTGCCCGCCTCGGGCGCTGCCTCTCGCATGTTCAAGGACCTCTTCGCCTTCGCCGACAGTGGCGAGGAGACCAAATTCACCGACATCTTTTTCGCCCACATCCACAGCTTCGCTTTCTTCGACGACCTCAACGAAGCCACACAACGCATCTATGGCTCCGACATCGACACGATGCTGCAACAAGGCCGCAAAGTGGAAGTCGTCAAAGCCTTGCTTCTCGACGACGGACTCGCTTACGGCAAGCTACCCAAGGCTTTGCTGAAGTTCCACCACTACCCCACTTTCAACCGTCTGGCATTGGAAGAACATTTAGTGGAGGCCGCCCATTATGCCACCGACAACGAAGGCGTGGCCAAACTCCATTTCACCGTCTCGCCCGAACATGAGACGCACTTCAAGGCTGCCGTCAATGCGCTGAAAGACAGCTATGAGAAACAATACGGCGTGCGTTACGACATCACCTTCTCATGCCAAAAGCCGTCAACCGACACCGTAGCCATCGATGCCGATGGCAACCTGTTCCGCGAAGCCGACGGCAAGATCCTGTTCCGTCCGGGCGGACACGGTGCGCTCATCGAGAACCTCAACGACCTCGGCGAGGAGATTGTCTTCATCAAGAACATCGACAACATCGTGCCTGAAACGAAGGCTGAGACGACCATTATATATAAAAAGGTGTTGGCGGGCCTCCTCCTCCACCTCCAGCAACGCACTTTCGACTATCTCGAAATGCTTGACGAAGGCGCAGTCACCGACGAGGAATTGGACGAAATCATCTCTTTTGCCAAAGACGAGCTGATGATTGACATCCCCGACTTCGTAAAAGGCTATACAAACATAGAAAAAGTTGATTATCTGTACAATAAACTCAACCGTCCGATGCGTGTTTGCGGCATGGTGAAGAACGAAGGCGAGCCTGGCGGTGGTCCCTTCTGGGTGAAGAACGACGACGACGAGGTGTCGCTGCAAATCATAGAGTCGTCGCAAATCAACCACGGCGACGCGGCGCAGGAAGCCATCTTCAAGGCCTCGACCCACTTCAACCCCGTCGACCTCGTTTGTGGCTGCTGGAACTACAAAGGCGAAGCCTTCAATCTGACCGATTACGTCGACACCAACACGGGCTTCGTGTCCAACAAGTCGAAAGACGGTCGCGAGCTGAGAGCCTTGGAGCTGCCTGGCCTTTGGAACGGCGCCATGGCCGACTGGATTACGGTATTCGTCGAAGTGCCCATCGAGACCTTCAACCCCGTGAAGACCGTGAACGACTTGCTGAAGCCGATGCATTGCTAAAACAGTCTTACCAAATCCCTCACCACAAAGAAGATACACACACAGGCATAAATCACTTTAATGCCCGTCCCGAATAGGAATCCGACAAACGAGCCGAGCGCCGACTTCCATGCCAGATGGTCGTCGGTGCCGGCTATTTTTTCGCCAATGTAGGCTCCAATGAACGGTCCCAACAGAAGCACAATGAACCCGACGGGAAAAAACAGCGTGATGAACAGCCCCACAAACAGCCCAATCGTGCTGCCACGCACCCCCGACTTGGTGCCGCCAAACTTCTTGGTGCCCCACACCGGGACCACATAATCGAGGGCAAACACCACTGCCCCGATAATGCCCATAATCACCAAGAAACGTGTGGAATAGTCAATGCCGTCGACAAATGCCAAGGCCAGCAACGCCAAGAAACTGAATGGTGTGCCAGCAATGCCTGGCACCACGGCTCCCACAAGCCCAACCAAGGCCAAAAGGATGGCCGCCACGATAAGTACATACATCATTTCCGTCAGGTTTTTTACTTTTCAGGATGCGAAATTACAAAAACCGTGCAAAATTCAGTTTTTCAACCAAATATTTTGATTTTACGAAAATCAGCCTTATATTTGCACGATAAAACCCAACCACATGAAAAAACTTCTACTCCTTATAACCATAATCATTTCAACCTCAACGCTTTTCGCCTATGATTTCAACCATCCCATAGGTGGACGCGCAGCGGCAATGGGTGGTAGTTCCGTGGCCTCGCAAGGACTTTGGGCACTGCAAAACAACCCCGCAGGAATGGCCAACTTGGAGAAAATCAGCCTCGGTCTCTATTACGAAAACCGTTGGCTGTTGCCCGAAACGGCCGACAAATGCGGTGCCTTCGCCCTACCCACCAAATTCGGCACTTTGGGTGTGAGTTTCAACCAATTCGGCTCGTCGAAATATAACGAGAACAAGTTTGGACTCGCCTACGCCAAAGACTTCGGGCGCTACCTTCAAATCGGCCTCCAACTCGACTACCTCTTGCTGAAAATCGGCAACGAATACGGTTCATTCCGCGCAGTCACTTTTGAATTAGGCATCCAATCGCAAGTCACTGACCGACTGACCCTTGGCACCTATATCTTCAATCCCGTCAACTTTAGTTTCGAGCAGACGCTGAATCACGAGAAAATCCCCATCGTGTTTCGTTTTGGCTTGGCCTACAAGTTCACGAAGGACTTCATCGGGCAGTGCGAAATCGAAAAGAACACGGACCGCGAGGGCGTCAGTTTGCGTGGCGGACTGGAATATGAAGCCATGAGAAACCTTTACATCCGCGCCGGCGTGCAAACCAACCCAGGCATCTTGAGTTTCGGCCTCGGCTATGCCATCCGCTTTGTACAAATCAACGTGGCCGGACAACTGCACAACCAATTGGGTGCCTCGCTTCAAGTCGGTATGATCTTCAGCATCGGAAAGTGATATGAAACGGCTGATTCTCATCATATTATCCCTGCTTACGGTCGCATTTGCGAAGGCGCAAATCGCCGTCGACACGCTCAGCACCGAAGCCCTGAACCAACTGCTCATCGAGCAAGTGGAACGGCTTGCCGAGGACAGCGACGACGACGCTGACTTCGAGGAATTGCTGGACAACTACATCTTTTTCAGCGAAAATCCCGTCAATATCAACAGCGACGAGGTGCTGCAACTGGTGGAACTGCGGTTGCTCAGCGTGTTCCAATACGAGGAACTGCAAAAGTACCGCCGTTATTACGGTGATTTCATGTTCCTCGACGAGTTGGAGATGGTGGAAGGCTTCGACGAACAGACCTTGGCCATCATCAAGCCTGTGATTTGCATCGAAAAAGACAAGAGCAAGGACAAGCTGAGCCTAAAAAACATGGGGCGCTACGGCAAACACCAAATCGTCGGCCGTTATGAGCAAATCCTTGAGAAACAGCAAGGTTATGCCCCGATTGACGACTCTTCACTTTTGGCCAAACCCAACTCGCGTTATCTCGGCAGTCCGCAGAAATACCAACTCAAATACACCTATAATTATAGGAACAAGCTCAGGGCGGGTTTCGTCTTGGAAAAAGACGCGGGCGAGATGTTTTTCACCGACAAGGTGAGCGACACCATCCAGAATCTTTTGGGCAAGAATTACCGCAAGGGCTTCGATTTCGTTGGTTTCCATCTCTATGCCAAGGACTTAGGCATCGTAAAAGCCGCCGTTTTGGGCGACTATCAGGTGGCTTTCGGCCAAGGGCTTACGCTATGGTCGGGAATGAGTTTCGGCAAGGCGGGCGCAGGCAGCAGCGTGATGAAACAAGGACGTGGCATCACGCCAAAAGGCTCGGCCAGCGAGTATTCGTTTATGCGCGGTGCGGCAGTCACCCTCGGCGGAGGCCCTTTCAGCGGCACCGTGTTCTACTCCAACCGTTGGATTGACGCCAACGTCAGCGTGGCCGACAGCTTGGACGAGGCCGAACTCGTCAGTAGCCTACAAGAGACTGGTTATCACCGCACTATCGGCGAGTTGCAAGACCGCCATGCCATCCGGCAACAGGTCGTGGGCGGGCATCTGGCTTTCGCCATCGCCCATTTCGAGGTGGGCTATACAGCGCATCACACTTGGCTCAGTACGCCTCTGCAACTCAAGCCTTCGCATTACAACCAATTCTATTTCCAAGGCCAAAAACTCACCAATCAGGGCATTGATTTCAAGTATGTTAAAGGAAAGTTTGCTGTCTTTGGCGAGGCTTCGATGAGCAATAATCCTGACACCACGGCCTTTCAAACGACTCCAAGACCTGCATTTGAAGGATTACTTGGGATTACCGTCAAACCATCAGGTTACCTCAATTTCACGATGCTTTATCGCGACTACGGCAAGACCTACCAAAACCTTTTGGGCAACGCCTTTGGCGAAGGCAGCCGCAACCAAGGACAACGGGGCATATACCTTGGCGTTGAGGCTGCGCCCGCACCTTATTGGAACATCCTCGCCTACGCCGACCATTTCCAATTCACCTGGCTGACCTCGCAAGTCAACGCGCCGAGTCGCGGCCACGACTACTACCTGCGCGTCAGCCACAGCTTCAACCGACGCACCAACGCCTACCTGCAATTCCGCTCGAAGACCAAGATGAAGAACTCGACCGATGCCTTTGTCTTCAGCCACTACCCCATCTTCTACACCAAGAACGCCGTGCGTTTCAACATCAACTACCAGATTGGCCGTGACTTCCACTTCAGCAACAAGGCCGAATACGCCCATTACCGCAACGACGACGGCACCAATGAGCACGGTTATTTCCTCTGCCAAGACATCGCCTATAGACCTGAAGACAAGCCCTTTAGCCTCACCTTCCGCTATGCCATCTTCGATGCCAAGGACTACAATGCCCGCATCTATGCCTACGAAAATGATGTGCTTTACAGCTTCAGCGTGCCAGCCCTCTACGGCAAAGGGATGCGGTTCTATCTCTTAGGCAAAGTCAAGCTGTTCAACGCGCTGACCCTTTTCGCCCGCATCGGGCGCACCATTTACAGTGACCGCGACGAGATTGGCAGCGGCCTGACGCTGATTGAAGGGAACCATAAGACGGATTTGAAGGTGGAGATGATTTGGAAAATGTAAATTGTCCACAATCACATAGTCGCCGTCAATATGGAATAAACGATTTTATACTTTTTCATAATGACGCAGCATGGCTTCGGTCGTTTTACCCCAAAACTCATCTCCCGAGTTGTACTTCCGAGGCTTGCTTTCCGCTCTTTCACGCAAATCGCGCTCAATGGATGCCTGTATGGATTTTTCATTCCTCACCAACATCCAAACGCGGCTTTCGCCCATTCAATGCCCCACGAACTCGGCGTCGAAGTCCTTGCAGACGGCTTGGGCGGTGGTGCGACCGCTTTGGGCCGCCGGGGGCAGTCCGCCCGAATAGGCCGTGCGCTGGCCCGTGAAATACAAGCCCTTGCGATAGCGAACAGGCGCGTGGTACAATCGGCTAAGCGGCGGCCAGTCGGTCATGTAGCTTCCTTCGAAGGTGCTGCAGTAACGCTCGTAGGTCAGAGGCGTGGCCACGTCAGTCACCGCCACGGCATCCTTGATTTCGGGAATCATATCGCCCATGATTTCCAAGAAACCGTCCATCACCGCTTTCTTTTTGGCTTGGTAGCTGCCGTCGTCCTTGGCCGCTCTCCAGTAGGCATAGGTGGGGCCATGCAGCAGGCAGGTGATGACGCTGCAACCCTCTGGGGCATAGCCTTCCTCGTTGACATAGTTGTTCACGACGACCGTCTCGTAGGTGCGCCCAGCCGCCTTCAACGGACGGGGCAACACGATTTGCATCGAGCGAGGCCAAGCCGACAAATCAGCCTTGACCCCAACGCCGAGAAACATGCACTGCGTCGTCCTGAGTCCGTCGCGCATCTTCCTTGCCCAGCCGTCCTGCAACGGCTCGCGGAAAAGCCTGTCGATGGCGGTGCGGGCATCGGCGGAAACGACCACGGCATCGGCCTTGAGCACCTCGCCTTTGGTGCGGACAGCCCATCCGTTTTCAGCGGGAAAGACCTCCTCCACCGTTGTCTGGTAACGAATTTCTCCGCCTAAGTTCAGGAAGGTTTCGGCCATGTTTTGCGCCATGCGAAGCGAGCCGCCTTGGGGATAGCCGCTGTCGCCCACTTGGAACGTGCCGAGGGTATAAATGAGCGACAGCGCATTAATGTCCGGCTCCACCACGGCGGCCAACAACGCCCTTATCCGCTTGTTCTTGAACCGTTTGGCATAGCTCCGCGCCGACTGGACCATCAAAAACGGGGTGATTAGAGCGGCTGGCAGCATTTTGGCGTACTCCCCTATCGAGAGCGGTTTGGGATGCCTGACCTTAAGCCCGCGCATGTCGCCGATGGGCTGGTGGAAATGCTTGAAGCAGGCCAAATGGAATCGTAGGGACCATAAGGCGATTCTGTCCCTTAAGCCTTTGGTTTCCAGTCCATGCAGGTCGCGAAACAGCGGCATCGTGCCTTCGCTGTCGACCAAGGTATAGATGGGATCCTTGAAGTAGACAGGGTTGTTTTCCTGTAGTGCGCCCGTCTCTTTCCAAACTTGATGCAAGGGTATCTCCTTTTTTGCGCCGATGAGCCAATGGACACCCCCCTCAAAAGTGAAGCCCTTCCGCTTCCAGCTTGTGGAAACGCCGCCCGGACCGCCCGCCTTCTCCAAAACAAGTGTCTGGAAGCCGGAACGCTGCAAATACACGGCAGTGGTAAGCCCCGAAATGCCAGCGCCGATGATGACAACTTTATGGAAAGGAATCATTGATTGCGTACTCATCGGTGATTTTGTTTCAAACCGAAAGCAAAAATACTTTTTTTCCGTGAATCAGGGCTTATTTCCTTGAAAAAACCACCAAAGCCCAATTCGCGGAATCATTCCCGGATCGTGTTTCCCACGTTGATCAAATGGTCGGCGATGCGCTCTGCGTTTTGCGCCAACGACAGGTATTCCGCGCCCACCTGCGGCGTACATTTCCCTTCCACAAGTCGCTGGATGTGATTGCGTTCCATCTGCTCGGTCAATTCGTCAATATCTTCCTCAATCACATAGGCGCGTTCCAAGGCTTCGGCGTCGAGATTGTGATAAGCCGTGCTAACCTGGTCATAAAGCGCGAGGATACGGCTCTCCATCGTGCGGATTTCCTCGACGGCTTTGTCGGAGAACGATGCCGACTGCGACCTCAGGCTCTCGGCATATTCCACGATGTTTTCGGCATAGTCGCCGATACGCTCCAAGTCGCTCACGCTTCTGATGCTCGCATTCAGGTATTTCAAGTCCGTCTGATTCAGTCGTTTTTCTGATAGCTGCACCATAAACCTCAGTAATTCGCCATTCAGGTAGTTGAGTTCCTTCTCGGTTTTGGCAAATTGCTCCGATGCACTGAAATCCATCGTGGTCACGATTTCAATCGAACGCTTGAAATTCTCCATGGCCAACTTCGCCATGTTCTCGATTTCGGCTTTCAGCTGCTTCACGGCCAAGACTGGAGCACTAAGCATCGTATCGTCAAGGAAATACAAGTGCGGACCAGCATCGACAGCTGTTTTCTCCTTATCCGAAACAAGGCGGCACACAAGGCGAACCAAGTTCTCCGTCAAAGGCAAGGCCAACAAGGTGGTGCACACGTTAAACACCGTGTGGAACATGGCCAACTGGATTTGCGGCGCATGGGGGAATGCGTGTTCAAAGATGCTCCCGAAAGTCCATACGCCTTTTGAAGCTATCCGTAACAACAAGGCTATCAGCAGAAACACCACCACACCCATGACATTGAAAAACAGATGGATAAGAGCTGTCCGCTTGGCGTTCGTCCCGCTGGTCATGCCTGCCAAGATGGCCACCACGCACGAACCGATGTTGGAACCCATTGTCAGGTAGATGCCTTGGTCGAGCGAAAGCAAGCCCGCCACGACCATAGTGATTGCGATGGAGGTGAGCACCGACGAGCTTTGGATGATGGCGGTGAACAACGCCCCCAAGAAGACGATCAGCAACGGGTTTTTGATGCCGGCGAGGAACTGTTTCACAGAATCGAGTGCTGCGAAATCGTCCATGGCGTTCGACATCATGCTGAGGCCGACAAACAAGGTGCCGAAGCCCGTCAGGATGCCGCCCACATGTTTCCACGACTCACGTTTCGAGAACATCAGGATGAAGGCGCCTATGCCGGCAAAAGCCGAAAACAACACGGTAGTTGAAATGCCGTTTCCGCCCAACATGCCCAAGGCCACCAATTGCGCCGTCACGGTGGTGCCGATATTGGCGCCATAGATGACCGTGGCTGCCTGCGTCAACGACATGATGCCGACATTGACAAAACCGATGACCATCACGGTGACGGCACCCGAACTTTGGATGGCAGCCGTGCCGACGGCACCGATGCCGACGCCCACCCATTTGCTCTCGCCCACGCGGGCAAAAAGCTGTTTCAGCCGGCGGCTGCCCGCGTTTTCAAGATGCGTGCTCATCATGTGGCAGGCCATCAAAAAGACGCCGATGCCAGCAGTCAAAGTCAGAATCGCAGAAAGTACAGTGATTGCATTCATAGATTATAGCTTTTAGTTTGCAAAATGGAACGCGACCAGGGTGTTTCCAAGCCGCGTTCGCCGTTATGAAGATTATTGTTTCGGACAAAAAAAGTGGCATGGAGCAAATCCACGCCACTTTTGGTAGTTGACAAAAGGGTATAGCTATGGCTGCAAGGGAGGTCGTTTCTTGGCGAATGACGCCTCACCTGTCCACGTTGCAACGCCTTGGGACTCTTGCTTTTCATCGTTTTCCGGCCATTCGTTTCACGCATCGAAGCAGCAAGCCGATCCATAGTCTCCGTGAACAAGCCGATTATGGCCTCATCGTCGTCTTCCTCGTCGAAATCGAAATCTTCGGCAAGGAGCGACGTGTTAGCGGAACCAACGATTTGCTTGGCCAAATGCTGCGAGTCGAAAACCTCGTCGGCAACGAGGCACAAGCATAACGCACTCACTAACAAGAGCATGAAAACAGAGCCATATTTCCTAAGCGTTTCAAACATGGAAGCTAAAACATCCCTTATGGCTCATTAACGGACATTGGGTTTCTTTATTGCATGAGGCCGGCATTATTTCATGTTGTCGCAGAAAAACCGAGCCACTTTGCCGCTCAATGCGAGTTTTGCCTGACTTCTTCAACCACCTGCTTCTTCCTCGTCAAAAAGGCCTGCAACAGATAAACGAAGCCGATGATGACGCCCGCCTTGAACGGCGACAAGAGGTCGGAAAGGCCAAAACAGGCGTTCCCCAACGGGGTAACCAACAACGGCGACAGGAACTGCCCGAGATACAAGGCGATGGAGAGCATGGGCATCACGGTGGAGGCCGCCTCTTTGCCAGCCTTCATGGAGGCGATGGTGTTGAGATAAGGCACACCGATGCCGTTGGCAATGCCGATGAAGGCCGAGCCGAGCAGCAACAGCGGCAGGCTCGAGCCTAACGAAAGGAAGAGATAGCCGACGATGAACCCGACGGGCGGGATGTATCTCATCGCATAGCGGAAACTCCGCATCATGCGGCCAAATACCAGACCGATAAGGAAAGCCACCAAGTCGAGGCCAACCATGATAAGAGTGATGGCGGTATTGGAAAGCGTGGTTCCTGCATGGGCACTGATGGCGAAGCGGGTTGGGTAGATGAAGAACAGAATCATCACCAAGAACATGCCGCCTACGGAGGGATGGAACCGTTTTATCAAGTTGAGAGTTGAGGGTTTAGAGTTTAGAGTCTGGTTGGTGCCGTCGTTGGGCTTTCCGAGCCTTTCGTTGGGCATGAATAGCGCGACCAACACAACCGCAATCAAGCCTAACAGATACACCAAGAAAGCGTAGTTCCACCCAATGTTGGCCAAAAGTCCGGCAAGTAAGGTGGCCACCACGCCGCCCATCTGGTTCATGGCCGCCGAAAGGCCCATCAGCGAGGCCTGGCGCTCAGGGGGATAGTAATAGGCCAACAAGCCCGTAGAGAGCGGCATCATCACGCCAACGCTCACGCCGAGCAAGGCACGCAAAACGAGCAATACTGTGAGGTTGTCGACGAAGAAACAGCCTGCTCCGGCAACAACATACAACACAAGTCCTGAAAGGGCTAACGTTCTGGTTTTGAAACACGAACACAACCACGGGAAAAACAGGTTGGTGACGATGATGAACAAAGCAGGCAGGCTGATGATGAGCTGCAACAGCATGTCGGGCATACCTGCAAAATGATCGTGGATGATGCCCATTGCCGGGGCGACGGCGGCACCCGCCATCACGGTGAGAAGTGAGATGGAAAGAATCGCGGTGGAGAGCTTTCCGTTTTGTTTGTTGTTTGACATTTTCTTTACGGAGTACAAGCTCTACCAAGCATTCTAAATTCGGCTGCAAAAGTAGGAAAATTTAGCGAAAGGGTATCCTCGCCAGGAAAAAAACGCTTTCGTTCAAATATTCCTTCCGTTCCCGTGTTGCCCAAACAAGAAACGAACGCTATGATTTACATAACCCTTCCGCCAAAGCCTTGAATTTCCGCCCGCGTTCCTCGAAGTTCTTGTATTGGTCGTAGCTCGAAGCGGCGGGCGACAGCAGCACGACATCGCCTTTTTGGGCATGGGCGGCGATGTAGGCGAAGGCTTCTTCCATAGAAGAGTAATGCACCATGATAGTCGGCCCTTCGACAGGCTCAGGGGCCTTGGTTCCACTGTCCGCAAAGCCCTGAAGGGGCGGCACTATTCCATCGGGGATTTCAATCCCCGCTCCCTCACCGAAGCCAGCCATCAAGCGCATCATCCTCTCCCCTGCCTTGCCCGTAAACAGCAGATGCGGCACAGGGTTTTCTTTAAGATAATCGGCAAGCGGCTGGTAATCGATGCCACGGTCGAAGCCGCCGAGCAGCAGGAAATCGACGCGCCCCAAGGCCTTGCAGGCTTGGATGGTGGCCTGCGGAATGGTGGAGATGCTGTCGTTGACGAAACTGACGCCGCCAAAAGTGCCCACTGGCTCCAAACGATGCTCCAACGGCTTGAAGGTATATAAATAAGGTATGAGTTCGTGATAATCCACGCCGTATGCATCGCAGGCCAACAGTGCGGCTTTGATGTTCAGAAGGTTGTGGTCGCCTTTGAGGGGCAACACTGTGGGGGTAACAAGGTTGGATATATCGAATTGGGAGAATACCACAACCTTGTGTATCGGCCCTTCGACAGGCTCAGGGACCTTAGTGGCACTGGACGTTGAGCTTGTCGAAACGCCGTCCCTCAAACTCTCATGGATGATGGCGGTGTCGTCCTTGTCCATGAAACGCAAGAGGTTGAGTTTCGCGGATTTGTAGCGTTCGAAAGTGCCAAAATGGTCGAGATGCTCCTCGAAGATATTGAGCAACACGCCCACGTGCGGACTTTGGTGGACATACTCCAATTGGTGCGCCGAAAGCTCATAAACGACAATGCTTTCCGGCTTGATGTCCTCCATCACGTCGAAACAGGGGATGCCGATGTTGCCAGTCAAAATCGCGTCGCGACCTGATGACTTCAGCAGATGGTAAATCAGGCTCGTCGTCGTGCTCTTGCCTTTGGTGCCGCTGATGCCGATGGTTTGCTTGCGGAACTGGTTGAAAAACAAGTCGGTTTGCGAAGTAATCTCCACCCCTTTCGTGTCGAAACCCTTCAATGAAATGCCTGGTGTTTTGATGACAATGTCGTAGTCGTACATGGCCTCAAGATAACTTGCGCCAAAATGCTTCACGCCTGCCATCTCGTTTTTGTCGGCCACGGCAACCACGGCTTCGGGCAAATGTTTCTTGACGAATGTCAAAGTCGACTTCCCCTCACGACCGAAGCCCAAGATAAGGATTCGTTTTCCACGCAACCGATTGAGTATCAAATCAAACATTCTATGTCGTTTTTAAAGTACTTCCAACACTTGCTCTGTAGGAGCTTTCTATTAATAACAAAACATATGAATCAGCAGGTTATGCTCCGTAAGAGCTTTCTTTTATTCGGATTTCAAGCCTTCCTTTAGTATTTCCACAAACTTTTCTGGCAAAAAATGCTCATCGTTGAAACGGTGTAAAATCCCCTCAATTTTTTCCCGACAGCCATCTGCGGCCTCCATACATGCTCGCACCTCCTCCACAGTGCCGACACATTCAAACGGCTTGACGGGAATCGTGCCGTTCAGTTCCTCGAAGATGGGACGCAAAGATTCGTCGGCCATCAAGTCCTTGCCGAAAATGGTGATCAGCTTCTCCTTCGGCAAAAACGGCGAGAGGATAATCCACGTGAACAGGCACTTGGGGCAGTGGCCGCACCACGTGTCGGTCTTGCTGCCCACGTTGCAGCTGCGGAACACGGGATGATAGGCCTCACATCGGGCAAACAGTTTGGCAATCTGCAACTCGCTCAACGGGCGCAAGAAACTGAAATACTGAACTTCATCGTTCAAATTCTCAGCCACATAATTGCGGAAATCGCGCTCAAACTCGATGGACTTGCTGTATTGGTGGTTGATGTTGGTGCCTGGAACGGTGCTCTCGTTCGCGCTGTTTTCGTTGGACAAGGCAATGTATTTCGATCGGCTACCGAAAGCCACCAAAACGCTGATGAAAGCCAACAAGGCCGAGAAAGGCGTGTGTCCGTTGAGGTAGCCTTCCGCGTTGAGTTTCAGCATGGTTGGGTCGAGAGTGCGGTTGATGACGATGAAATCGTTCTCGCCATAACCAGCCACTTTCACGCAATTCAAAGTAGCCCCTCTCGGGTTGACAATCATCGGGATGACTGGCATCTCGTTGCGCAGACATTCCAACGTGACCACCGAGTCCTTGCCGCCACCGATGGGCACCAGGACTTTGTCCTCAAGCATCGTTCCCACACTTGCAAAAGGCACGTTTCCAGCCGATTTGATGTGCATCAGTTCCGCTTCCGAAACCTTGATGCCATTCAGATAGAGAAACTCGCCCAAGCCGTTGTAATACAGCTTTTTCCAGAACTTGCTTTGGCTTTCCGTCAAGGCAAAAGGTTTAATCACCACCTTTTTCGGGCAGGCGATTTTCCAATAGCTCACCAATTCGGTCATGCCGATTTGAAAGGCCAAAAATTCCAATTCATCCATCGGGATGCTGTCCCAATCGAAGAAAGGCCGAGCCGGGATTTCGAGCGTCGGGCGGAAATGGTAGCGGTCGTCGAGGTTGAAGTTGAACGACAGGCGCAAAGTGCCGTTTTCCCTGGTCACCGTTTGGTTTTCAAAGGTGAAGGTGGAAAACGCCTCGCGCAAAGCGTCAAACTTGGGTTGGTTGTCGGTGCGTTTCAAGATTGTTGCGATTTTATGGCACAAAATTACGAAAAGTGGCTTGAATATCGGCCAAAAAGACTAATTTTGCGCTATGGATTTAGGAGAAAAGTTTGTCATAAAAAGCAATTCGTTGGACCCGAAACAAGGTAACATCCTGATTTCAGAGCCTTTAATGAACGACTTCCACTTTGGGAGGTCGGTCATTCTGCTCATCGACCATGTCGAGTCCGAGGGCAGTTTCGGCATCATCATCAACAAGCGGCTCAATGCCAGCGTCAGCCAAATCGTCGACGATTTCCCCGATTTCGAGGCGGCGGCCTATCTTGGCGGTCCCGTGGCCGACAACCAGCTTTTCTTTGTCCACACGCTTGGCGACCTCATCCCCGACTCCTCGCCCATCATCGACGGTCTCTATTGGGGCGGTGAAGTAGAAACGCTCAAAACATTGATTGCCACTGGAATAGCCAACGAGGAAAACACACGCTTCTATCTCGGCTATGCCGGATGGGATGCGGGGCAGTTAGTGACCGAACTGGTGCGCAACACATGGGTCATTGGCAACATCACCGTTGAGGAATATCTCAACACGCCTGAGGAGATGATGTGGTCGGCTTTCGTCAGGAAACTTGGCAAGCCCTACGAGATGTGGAACCGCTTTCCGAAGAATTACGAGGACAACTAAAAAAGTGGACGATTTTTCCACTCCAATACAACATTAATGGCCGTTAAACATCCAATGAATGAATTAAATACGTAATTTTGCAGCCATTAATTCCGACCATAGATGCGCCAAGGTAATCCGTCTTTAAAAAGAATAACAAATCGTTGTGCTTCAATTGTTTATATTGCAGTACTACTGTTTCTTCTGTCATTTGAAGCTCATGCACAACAAACACGCAACAACGATTTCCGCCAACGTTATGCGCTGAAGGAGGTCGTGGTATTGAGTAGGCACAACATCCGTTCGCCCCTTTCAGGGAAAAAATCCACCTTGAGGCGCATCACGCCGCACGAGTGGTTCCAGTGGTCGTCGGCACCAAGTGAGCTGTCGTTGCGTGGCGGTGTTTTGGAGACCATGATGGGCCAATATTTCCGCAAATGGCTCGTCAGCGAAGGGCTGATGAAGGAAAACGAGATGCCAGAATACGGTGCCATGCGTTTCTACGCCAATTCGATGCAACGCACCATTGCCACGGCACAATACTTTTCGTCGGGGATGCTGCCCATTGCCAATATCCGCGTGGAACACCATCGAGAAATCGGCAAGATGGATCCCGTTTTCAATCCACAATTGACCGACGTAACCGACGATTTCCGTCGGCAGGCCATGAAAGAAATCACGGCCATGGGCGGCGAAAAAGGCTTGAACGGCATCAGCGAAAAGATGGCCGACAACTTCCGCCTTCTTGAACAAGTCCTTGACATAGAACAAAGTGCAGCCTGTCGACAGGGCGACACTTGCCGTTTCCGCACCGACGACCTGCAAATCCACTTGGTGCAAAACCGTGAGCCCGCCATGGGCGGTTCGTTCCGTTTGGCTTGTCAGGCCGCCGACGCCCTCGTGCTGCAATATTACGAAGAGCCAGACCCAGTGAAAGCCGCGTTTGGCGACACCCTAAGCCTTGAAGAATGGGAAAAGATTTCCAAAATCAAGGACTGGTATGGCGATGTGCTGTTCACCGCGCCCGTGGTGGCCCATCAGGTGGCCGCTCCCCTTTTGAAGACCATCGCCGAGGAGCTTCAGACCGAAGGCCGCAAGTTCGCTTTCCTTTGCGGTCACGACTCGAACATTGGCAGCGTTTTGGCCGCCATCGAAGCCGAAGACTACAGCCTGCCGCAAACGATTGAGAAAAAGACACCGATTGGCTCGAAACTCGTCATGGAGAAATGGCAAGACACTGAAGGACAACTATTTGTTTCCATCAACCTCGTGTATCAAAGCACGGAGCAACTGCGTCAACTATCACTCCTCGACCTCAACAATCCGCCTGTCGTGTTTCCTGTACATCTGAAAGGGTTGACAACCAACCAAGACGAGCTTTACCGCATGGACGACGTTCTGCAAAGATTCAAATAATCACAATACGATCATGAGCAAATTGAGTTTACATATAAGACGCGAGACACGAGACTGCGAGTCATGAGACTTTGGACTTGTCCCGTGTCCCGAAGTCACGAGTCCCGTGTCAAAAGAAGTTGAATATGAATTTTGAACAGCTAATTAATATATTAAAAATGAAGCATTTAAACAAAAACTTTTCGAAAAAGGCATTGCTGCTTGGAACAGCGGTGCTGATGCTTTTTTCGGCTTGCAACAAGAAGCAAGAAGAAAGCAAGTACAAATTTGAGACCGTGAAGGGCGACCTCAGCGAAGCCCGCATCTACACGCTCGACAACGGCCTGAAGGTCTACCTGAGCGTCAACAACGAAGAGCCGCGCATCCAGACCTACATCGCCGTGCGCACCGGCTCGAAGAACGACCCTGCCGAGACCACCGGCTTGGCCCACTACCTTGAGCACCTGATGTTTAAGGGCACCGACAAGTTCAGCACCACCGACCCCGTCGCCGAGAAGCCTTTCTTGGACGACATTGAGGCGCGTTATGAGAAGTACCGCACCCTCACCGACCCAGAGGAACGCCGACAGGCCTACCACGAAATCGACTCGGTGAGCCAGCTGGCCGCCCAGTATTTCATCCCCAACGAGTACGACAAGCTCATGTCGGCCATCGGCGCGGAAGGCACCAACGCCTACACGTCCAACGACGTGACTTGCTACACCGAGGACATCCCCTCGAACGAAGTCGAGAACTGGGCCAAGATCCAGGCCGACCGTTTCCAGAACATGGTCATCCGTGGGTTCCACACCGAATTGGAAGCCGTGTATGAGGAGTACAACATCGGCATCGCCCAAGACAGCCGCAAGGTGTGGGAAGCCCTGAGCGCCATGCTCTTCCCGATGCACCCCTACGGCACGCAGACCACCATCGGCACGCAGGAACACCTGAAGAACCCGTCGATCGTCAACATCAAGAACTACTTCAACAAGTGGTACCGCCCCAACAACGTGGCCATCTGCATGGCTGGCGACTTCAATCCTGACGAGGTCATCGCCATCATCGACAAGTATTTTGGCGGTTGGCAGCCTGGCGACGACGTGAAGCAACCCGAATTCCCCGCCTTGGCTCCCATCACCTCGCCCAAGGACACCACCGTCTACGGCCTCGAAGCCGAAAACCTGATGCTCGGCTGGCGTTTCGACCGTGGCAACTCGCTGCAAGTGGACACCTTGGACGTCATCGGTGAGATGCTGAGCAACGGCACCGCCGGTCTCGTCGACTTGGACATCAACCAGCAGATGCAGATGCTCTATGCCTACGCTGGTAGCCAGACGCTGCGCGACTACACCAGCTTCATCATGGGTGGCTCGCCGCGTCCCGGCCAAAGCCTCGAAGAGGCGAAAGACCTGCTGCTTGCCGAAATTGCCAAACTGAAGAGCGGCGACTTCTCCGACGACCTGCTGCCTTCGGTGATCAACAACGCCAAGCTCAGCTATTACAACTCGATGGAGAGCAATATGTCTCGCGCCAACATGTTCGTCGACACCTATATTAATGAGGTGCCGTGGGAACAAAGCGTTGGCCGCCTCGACCGCATCTCCAAGTTGACGAAACAAGACATCGTCAACTTCGCCAACAAGCACTTCAACGACAATTATGTGGTGGTTTACAAGCGCCAAGGCGTCGACGAAAACCAGAAGAAAATCGACAAGCCCGCCATCACCCCCATCCCGACCAACCGCGACCTCGTGAGCGACTTCGTGAAGGAAGTGCAAAACAGCGAAGTGAAACCCATCGAGCCTCGTTTTGTCGACTTCAAGAAGGATTTGACCTTCGGCAACACCGAGGCTGGCCTGCCTTACATCTATGTGCAAAACAAGGAAAATGGCCGTTTCATCCTTTCGTTCCGCTACGACTTTGGCGAAGAATCAGACCTGCGTTATGGTTTGGCTTCACAATATCTTGAATACCTCGGCACTGACCAGCTCAGCAACGAGGAAATCAAGCAGCAGTTCTACAAACTCGCCTGCAATTACTACATCAACGTGGGTGCACGCAACATCACCGTCACTCTGAATGGCCTTGGCGAGAACATGCCACAAGCCTTGGCCCTGATGGAAAACGTGATGCAAAACGCCCAGCCCGACCCAATGGTGGCCGAGATGTGCATCCAACAGCTTGAGAAAGCCCGCATGGACGCAAAACTGAACCAGCGCAGCAACTTCAGCGCCTTGGTGAACTACGGCATCTATGGCCCCTACAACCCGAGCCGCAACCAACTCTCCATCGCCGAGATGCGTAAGCTCGACCCGCAAGTGCTTCTTGACCTTTTGAAGAACCTCAAGAACTATCAGCACACCGTGTTGTATTATGGTCCCATGACTGCGGAGGAGATGGCCAAAGCCGTCACCGAGAACCACCCGACCGTGGCCGAACTGCAAGCCGTGCCCGAAGGCAAGCACTACGAGATGCAGCCCACACCCGAGAACGAAATCGTCATCGCTCCTTACGACGCCAAGAACATCTACATGCGCATGATCCATAACGAGCAACGCGAATGGAACCCTGAAGAAGCCGCTGTGAAAGCTTTGTTCAATGAGTACTATGGCGGCGGCATGAACACCATCGTGTTCCAAGAGATGCGTGAAGCTCGCGGTTTGGCCTACAACGCCTTCGCCGCCTACATGGAGCCGAGCTACAAGGACCAAAAGGAATATTTCTTCACCCACATCATCACCCAAAACGACAAGATGATCGACTGCGTGACCCACTTCCTCGAAATCCTCGACGATATGCCGCAAAGCGAGCAAGCCTTCGGCATCGCCAAGGACGCTTTGACGAAGCGTTTGGCCAGCCAGCGCACCACCAAGTTCGGTCTCATCAACGCTTGGCTGAGTGCCCAAAACCGTGGCATCGACTACGACCTCAACGAACGCATCTACAACGCCTTGCCCAATATCACCTTGCAAGACATCGTGAAGTTTGAGCAGGAGCAGATGGCCAACAAGGCCTACCGCTACGTCATCCTCGGCAACGAGAAGGAACTCGACATGAACGCCCTCCAAGGCTTCGGCCCCATCAAACGCGTGAGCACGGAGGAGATTTTTGGATATTGATTTTGACTATGGCTAATGACTATGGCCTTGGGCCAACGTCACAAAACAATGGCCGCTCTCACATAATGTGGGGGCGGCCATTGTCATAGACCATAAGCCATAGTCAAATTACTCCAAGCTATCCCCAGCCTCGCTACTGCCTTCCTTGGCTTGGCGTTCGAGTTCCATCTTGCCGAAGCGGAGGGTGAAGCCTGCCGAGATGTAGCGGCTGTTGAGCATCTTGCGGGTGCTGTCGCTGAGGTAGTACGGGTTGGTGTTGGTGGAGCCGGAGCCAATCGTCGCGCCCCAGTTGAAGATGTCCTGCACATTAACGAACACCGACAGGCGGCGGTTGAAGAAGTCGCTGCGGAGACCCATGTTGAGGAAATAACGCGCCTTGCGCTCGCTCATCAGGCCGATGGTGGGCGAGTTGTAGTTGGCCGAAGCCGTCACTTGCAGACGGTCGAAGAGCTTCGCCCAAGCGTTGACGCGCACGCTCCACGAGAGTTTTTCGTTCTCGGTCAGTTTGTGCTCGATGTTGCCAAACTCATCAACGCGGTCATATTCCATGCGGTAGCCGTAATTGTAAACGTTGGCAAAGAGGCGCACGTTGAAGAAGCCGCTCGGACGGTAGGTCATGTTGAGCGAGGCACCGTAACGCCACGATGTGCCCATATTGTAAGGTACCGAAAAGCTGACAATTCTGTCAAGATAATTGTCATATTCGGCATCGGTGAGCGAACTGATTTCGTTGGTGCTCAAGCGACCGTAGCCTTCGATACCGATGTTACCAAAACGCTCGAAGAACTTCTGCCAGCCCGCTTCCACGTTGTGGGTATAGCTGCTTTTCAGCCCGTTGGGATTGCCCACCGAATAGCTGTTCTCGCCATAGGTGCGAAATTTGGAGATTTGGTTGTATCTCGGGTTCGACATGCGCATCGAGTAGTTGAGCTTCAGGTTGTGCATGTCTTCAGTGCGATAAGTCAAGTGGATTGACGGACGGACGGTCAGGTAATACAAGGTGCTGTCGTCAGCAAAGGGCATGTCGCTGATATAGTTGTAGTTGATGCGCTCGCCACCCAATCCGAGACCTGTGCTCAGCGTGAAACCGCCCCAGCGGTGCGTCCAGTTGACATCAGGGCTAATCGAGCTGTTGCTGCCTTTCATGCGGTAGGTGCGCAACGTATCGACCAAAATGCCCATGGTATCGTTGAAGCGGTCGTAGGTGTTGTCCATCTGCGAATGGTCGGCGCGGAGGCCATAGCTGAGTTCACCGTCTTTGCTATAAGGCCGGTTGTAGCGCACATCGAGGCTGCCACCGTAATCGTAGGTCTTCGAGAGCATGTAGCGGTGTTCGTCCAAGTCGGTGTAAACGTCGTACATCCTGTTGTAGAACTCCTCGCCGTGGTTGGTGCTGATACGCCCATTCAAGCCGATACGCAAGTTATGTCCTTCATTATCAAACTTTTTTGTGTAATCCGCGCCTAAATTGCCGAATACAGACCTCATATCGTTGCTGTTGGTCGTGTTGTCGCTCAACACGGAGTCGATGGGCATGAGATCCAAGTAATAGAAGTTCTGCTGCTCAGAGCGTAACATCTTGTTTATGTTAGCGTTATAGAAACCACCAGCGTTCACGGAAAGGTCGCTCATCGAGTCAATCTCGTAATCGACGTTCATGAACAAATTGCCGCTGTAGGAACGGCTTTTGTCGGTTTGCGAAACGGTGTCGGTCCATGTGGTTTCATATTCGCCTTCGTTTGCCCCATCGCGACGGCGTTGCGACCAACTGTCTGTGGCATTGTCGCGGTTGCTGTAACGCCCAGAGGCAAACAGGTTGACGCTCAGCTTGTCCTTTTTCCACATGTAGCTCACCCATGGCGAGACGAATGGCTGGTTGGAGCCATTCACGCCGAAGCTGATGAACTGGTTGCTCTTGATGTGGGCCGAAGTCACGATGTTGATGACGGCCTCGGCATCGGTGGCGTATTTTGCCGATGGATTCGTGATGGTCTCGATGCGGGCGATGGCATTGGCAGGCAAGGTCTGGAGATAGGTCTTGAGGTTCTCCTCGGTGAGTTTCGAGGGCTTGTCGTTGACCCAAATCTCCACGCTCGAAACGCCGCGCAATGTGATGTTGCCTTCCACGTCAACCTCCACGCCGGGCGCGTTCTGCAAGGCATCCTCGGTGGTTCCGGTCTGGATGGACGGGTCTTCGCTGACGTTGTAAATCAGTTTCTCGCCTTCCATGGCATAGAGCGGTCGCTCGGCGGCCACAGTCACTTCGCCAAGGGTTGTCGTCCCGGGATTGATGCGCAAAGTCCCCAAATTGACATTGTTGGTCACCTTGAAGGGATGCGTGTAGCTCTCGTAGCCGATGGCCGACACGCGCAGCACGAACGAACCTTGCGGCACTTGGTTGATCTCGAAAGCACCGTCCATGTTGGTGATGCCGCCTTTCACAAACTCGTTGTCGACCGAGTCGAGCACGGCGAGATTGACGAAAGGCAGGAGCTCATTGGTCTTGGCATCGCGCAGCAGTCCGACCACGGTGAAGGTATCCCCTTCCCTCACCTTCTTCTTCTGTTTCACTGTGGGCATCTGGCCTTCGGTCTGTCCCCATTGGCGGTCGCCGCCAAAAGGAGGTCTGCCCCCAGGAGGTCTGCCGCCCGGATGACGGCCACCTGGCGGTTGCGCCACGCACAAAATCATCGAAAACACCAAAGCCAGCAAAAACGAGGCTTTCAACAAATAGGATTTGTTCATGGAATGCAATGGATTAGAAAAGCAGACGCAGATGATTATTTTCCGAACCCGTTATGGCTTACGTTTTCCGGCTTCCATTTGTCCTTGGGCGCAGGTTGCTCGTTCGGATAGCCCATCACGATGACGCAAAGCGGGACAATGTTTTCGGGCAGGCCCAGCACTCGGCTGGTATTGGCCACACGTTCCTCGATGGGATAGCAGCCCGTCCATACGGCGCCGAGGCCGAGGGCGTTGGCGGCCAAGAGGATGTTTTGCGTGGCGGCGGAGCAGTCCTGGATCCAGTAGGGCTGTCCGGGGCCTTCCATGGCCTTGTTCAGGTCGCCGCAAACCGCGATGGCCAACGTGGCTTCCTTCCACATCTGGCTTTGCCGACCATTGCCATCCAACGAATCCATGACTACAGGGTCGTCGATGACCACGAAATGCCAAGGTTGCTTGTTGACGGCGGTAGGTGCCGCCATGCCAGCACGAAGCAGCATCTCGACGGTGTCAGCCGATACCGTCCTGTCGGTGAACGAGCGGATGCTGGTGCGCGTCATAATGGTCTCCATGGCGGCGTTTTTCGTGTTGTCGGTCGTGGTTGTCGTCTGGTTGTCGTTGCAGTTGCAGCCCGTCACGAAAGCGGCGGCAAGCATAAACAACAGTGCTGATTTCATTCTTCTATTCATAGTCGTAAAAAATTTAGGCTGCAAAAATAAAAAAAATGTAATTTTGCTGGGTATAACAGGCTAAAATAAAAGATAATACAGTCGATAGTGCGTAGTATCGCCGCGACATTTAACCATTTCATGTTCGGCTGTTTTTGACGAAACGATGTATGAGCAATCGAATAATTTTGTAATTTTGGAGGCTGAATTCAAAAGAAAATGGATGAGAGAAAGAAACAGCTTGTTCTTGATTTGTTGAGACGCTACAAGGAAAAATTCTTAAACGTTTCGTTGGATGCTCCTTTCAAAGAGGGAGAAAAAGCCGACGAGCTTTATAAATGGCAACTGATTACCAAATGTCACGAAAAGACTGATGCTGAGATTATCCGCAATTTTAAGTCGAAAAATGTTGTTCATGTTCAAACTGTTTATCCTGTATTGACTGAATTGCTCAAAAACAATCAGCAGCAATTGGTAGATTGTTTTAATGGGTTAAAAGACGAAAACCGCTCTTTGTCAGAGAGATTATCCGTTTTCAAAAAAGAGATGGGAAACTTATGTGGCGATAAATTTAAATCAAAAGCCAATGATGAGCGCACGGCAGCCGCATTTTTGACATGTTGGAATCCTGAAAAATATACATTCTTCATAGATACAAAAGTTTATCAACCCTATTGCAATTATATAGGCGAGCAACCTCATGAAACTGGTGAAAAATACCCCCATTATCTACAATTGATTGCAGAGTTAGCAGAAATAATCAAACAAGACCACGAATTGAATGACAAGTTTCAGAATGAAACAAAAGGATTGATACAAAGTGAATTATTAACTGCACAAAACATACTTTGGCAAATGAGAGACTCAATTTTTGGTAGCGATGACATAGAATGTATCATTGCAAACATTACATGGAATAGTAATGATTGGAAAGAAACATCTTCTGATAATAGTGGGCACAAATGGGTTCAAGAAGGTGGTGTGCCACATGAAAGCTGGAATTTTGATTTTGACAACAAGAGAAACACGGATGACAAAGTATTTGGGTATGCTAAATTCACAAATCAACCAAAAGACTACCAAAACAAAAAGTATTTCGTGATATTTAGATCACGCAACAATATCGTTGGTTTTTATGGCAATACTACAATTAATGATTACACTGGAATATCCAAGAACGAGTCATATAATATGATAGGAGACAAGTCTCTTTCGTTGTTACTTGAAAACAGAATTGATGATTCATCGAAAGAATTACTTTTTGGTAAAAAGAGAGTTGGGCAAAATGGGTTTAATTATATCACAAAAGGCAATGCATTAGTTATTCTGGAAAAGGCAAAAGAGATGAATCCAAATGAGAACAAAATTGACAAAATTAAGAACTGGTTATTACAAAACGAAAACAATATGAACTCTAATATAGCTCAAATCAAAGACTTACTTTCTCTCAAAAAAAACATTATCCTTCAAGGTGCACCAGGCACAGGAAAAACCTATAACACGGCTGCTTTGGCATTAAGCATTTGTGGAGAAACAATACCCGAAAAGCATGAAGATGTCATGAAACGCTATGGTGAACTTCAAAAAGAAGGACGTATCGGTTTCTGCACCTTCCATCAATCAATGGATTATGAGGATTTTGTTGAAGGAATTAAGCCAAAGACGGTAAACGAACAAGTTTTATACGAAATCGAACCTGGCATTTTTAAGACAATGTGTGAAAATGCTAAAAGCATCATTACAGAAAAGAAGTCCGAAAAAATTGATTTCTCAAAAACCAGAGTGTTCAAAATGTCATTGGGCGAGAAAGGTAAAAATGATGCCGAAATCTTCGATTATTGCCTTGAAAACAATGTAGTTGGATTGGGTTGGGGTGGAGACAAAGATTTCAGCCAATGCAAAACGAGAGAAGATTTCAAAGCCCTTGATGACACTTGGGGTGCCTTTGCAATGGAAGTTTTCAAGCAATGGATGCAAATGGGAGACATTATCCTTATATCAGATGGAACAAAATCGGTCAAAGCTATTGCTCGAATTGCTGGGAATTATGAATTTCGCAAAGATGCGCCTATCGACATGTGTCAATTCAGGAAAGTTGAGTGGTTGTATACAGGCGACTTAATTCCTATTTCGAAACTTTATGACAAAAACCTAAGCCAACAAAGCATTTACGCTTTTTATTTTACACCCAGGTATGGCAAACCAGACTATAACGGAACAATTAAAGTTGACGTTATCAATGATATAATTACAGGTAAAGTTGACGACGAAACCCCGCAAAACTACGTTCTCATCATTGACGAAATCAACCGTGGCAATGTCTCAAAGATTTTTGGCGAGTTGATAACACTGATTGAGGCAGATAAACGCATTGGTGGCGACCATCCAATCAAGGTGACACTACCCTACTCCAAAGAACTGTTTGGCGTCCCATCCAATCTATACATCATTGGCACGATGAACACTACCGACCGTAGTGTTGGTAATTTTGATTATGCCGTACGTCGTAGGTTTGCGTTTTCGACATTGGAATCAAAAGCGGAAGTCATCGAAGAACATTATAAAAATGATGAAAATCTGAAAATCAAGGCACTGGTTTTGTTTAATTCGGTAAAATCATTCCTCGAAAAGCACAAGTACGAAATGGACATTGCGGACTTGATGGTTGGCCATAGTTATTTTTTGGCGAAAGATGAAGAAGAACTTGGCTTGAAATGGAAATATGAGATTGTTCCGTTGTTGCATGAATATTACAAAGATGGGATAACAAAACAGGATGTTAAAGCAGATACGTCAATAGACGATTTTTGTAATAGCAAATGATGGTAATACCTCCAATAGTTGAGCATGGTACTATTCCCGAAACATATCGGGAACAGTTGTCCGATGTTTGTTTTGAAGGCAATCCGTCAAATTATATGGGAACGCCAAAATACCTTGGTATTGACCAGAATTTCACTGCATCATACTATATCGGAGCTTCGTGGCTCGTCAAAAACGAATTGGCTGTTATCGTTACTCCAAAGATGGAAAACATAGATTTTGTGACTATGTTTTTGGCGGCTTTGGAGGTGGACACCAAGAACGAATCGGATTACTTTGCAAAATGCTATGGCATCCTGTTTGACGAACCGACCATTGAAACTGACGAGCAACTCAACCAACTGACACCGCTTTTGGTTTTGCATTTCGTTTCCTTGCTTGAACGCCTTGTCAAGCGAGGACTGAAAAAGGATTACGTCATCCGCGAGGAAAACTTGAAAACAAAGGTAAAAGGTAGGCTGATGTTCACCAAACATCTACAGAAAAACGTTTTCCAACAGCGTTCCGACCGCGTGTATTGCCAATACCAAGAATACACCGACGACATTCCCGAAAACCGACTTTTGAAAAAAGCGTTGCTTTTTGCGGACAGAATCATCAATAATTACGAGAGTTTGAAAGCGCAATCATCTTATTTTGAAACACAATCCCGATTGTCAAAATTGAAAAACAGGTTTGATGGCGTTTCTGACGAAATCGAACCCTATCAGGTTCAAAAACTCTCCACAAACAAACTCTTCAAGGAATACAAAGATGCCATAAGGGTTGCCAAAATGCTCTTGCGCCGATACGACTATTCCATTAGCGAAGCAAGCCAAGAACAACACTCCACTCCGCCGTTTTGGATTGACATGGCGCGATTATATGAAATGTGGGTGTTAAGTGTTTTGCAAAAAAACAGTATAAACGAAATTTTGTTTCAAGAAAGAGGTTTCTATGGCCGCCAGATTGCCGATTTTGTCATTAGGGAAGAAAAAATGGTTCTCGATGCAAAATACAAACCTGATTATCAGAATATAGGTTTTGTTGATATAAATGACATTCGTGAAATAAGTGGCAATGCTCGCGACGAAAAATTGTTACCAGACATTTCTGAAGAATATTCGCCACGGTGTGTGATCTTATACCCTGGCAATGAATGTGAATTGCTTCATGAATCAAATAAACTGTTTTGTGAACAAGGAACAAAAATACCAAATTATCGTAATTTCTACAAAATCAGCATTAAACTTCCAATAACAAACCTTTAATCCATCCAACCTCATGAAAAAACTCCTAACCCTAACACTTTTAATGGCCTTAAGCATCGGTTCGGCTTGGGCCTGCACCAACCTCATCGTGGGCAAGAAAGCCAGCACCGACGGCAGCGTGATGTGCACCTATAATTGCGACGGATTCGGATTTTCCGGCTCGCTGTTCTACAGCCCTCCAGGACGGCATGAACCTGGAGAACTCATCCCCATCCACGGCTGGGGTCCCTCGCACGAAGGACAATTCGTGAAACAGGTGGATTACACCTACAACGTCGTCGGACTGATGAACGAAAAACAGGTGACCATCGTGGAAACGACTTTCGACGGACGCCTGGAACTCGTCAACCACGAAGGCCTGCTCGACTATTTCAGCTTGATGCGACTGGCCCTGCAACGCTCTGCCACCGCTCGCGAAGCCATCAAGTGCATGGCCGAACTTGTTGAGGAATACGGCTACAACAGCAGCGGCGAGACCATCACCATCTGCGACCCCAACGAGGCCTGGATCATGGAAATCATCGGCAAGGGCGAAGGCAACAAGGGGGCCGTTTGGGTGGCCCTGCGCATCCCCGACGACTGCATCTGCGCCCATGCCAACCTGAGCCGCATCCGCCAGTTCCCATTAGAAAAGAAGTCGAAAAACAGCATCAGCAGCAAGAACCTCAAGAAGATTAATAACCCTGAGATTGAATGCGTCTACGCCGCCGATGTCATCAGCTTCGCCAAGGAACGGGGCTTCTATTCGGGCAAGGACGAGGACTTCTCGTTCCGCGACGCCTACTGCCCCATCGACTTCGAGAACGTCCGCTATGCCGACGCCCGCGTGTGGAGCTTCTTCCGCCACCATTACAGCCACGAGGAGATGGACAAATACCTACCTTATATTAATGGCGATTTCGAGCAATGCGACCACCTGCCGCTGTGGATCAAGCCCGACAAGCCGCTCTCGATGCGCGACTTGCAGGCCGACATGCGCGACCATTTCGAAGGCACGCCTTTGGACATGACCGCCGACATGACCGCCGGCCCTTGGGGAATGCCCATCCGACCGCTGCCGATGCACTTCAAGGACAGCGACAGCATCCCTTATTACCGCGAGCGTCCCATCGCCACGCAACAGAGTGGCTTCACGATGACCTGCCAAATGCGTTCGTGGCTGCCCAACGACGTGGGCGGCGTCACCTGGTTCAACTGCGACGACGCCAACATGGTGGCCTACGTGCCGCTCTACTGCTGCATCACTCAGGTGCCCGACTGCTTCCGTCCCGAAAACAACCAACGCAACGAGTTCAGCGACCAGTCGGCTTTCTGGATGAACAACTGGGTGGCCAACATGGTGTATCCGCGCTATTCCATGATGATCGGCGACCTCCGCAAGGCGCAAAACGAGCTGGAGGACTATTATTTTGCCGACCAGGACAGCGTGCTCCTCGCCATCGAAAAAATGATGCCCGTTGAGCGTCAGAGCTACCTCAACCGCAAGAGCATCGCCTATGCCGATCGCATGATGCAACGCTGGGACAAATTGGCCAAATATCTGATTGTGAAATACAACGACCAAGTGGTGAAGCGCGTCAACAAGGACGGTAATTTCCAGCGTTGGGGACACGACACGCCTGGCTACAACCAACAATTCATCGATGCCATAGGCAAATCCACTGGCGAGCGTTACAAGCTGAAAAAGGTGATTGAGCGAAGGGAACGATAGTCAAGACAACAAGTTATGGAAATCGTCCTTATTTATAGTGATTCTAAAAAACGACAAATACCCATAAATTGGGATTTCGCAATCTGAAAAATCGCAGTTACTTTGCATCAGATTTTTGTCATACTGTTATAGAAAAGTTTTGAGTTAGTTTTTTAATGCGGGACAAGCTTTTTTGCCCCGCATTTTTTGTTGCCTGTCGGCAACGATTGTCGCTGCTTCCGTTCATTGGTTTGCGGTGTTGTTGGAGGGAATCAGGTCGCTTTCGTCGATCAGGTTGTTCAGCAAGGCATAGACGGTGAGGCCCGAAACCGACTTGATGCCGGTTTTGCGGGTAATGTTCTTCCTATGTGAGATGACAGTATGGATCGAGATGTTCATCTGGTCCGCTATCTCCTTGTTCATCATGCCCTTGGCAACGGCCACAAGCACGTCAAGTTCGCGTTTCGACAGTTCCACGTCGTCGCCACCTCTCGAATTGTTGTCTTTTGGGAACTCGTTCAACTTGTTGATGATTTTCTGCTTCGAGTCGGTGATGTCGATGATGCCGTCGTAAGGCATCAGCAGAGAGTGGTCGAGGCAAGTGGTGGCCAATGCAACCAAGGTGAGATGCGGATATTCCTTAGTGAGGTTGGAAAGGAACTCCTTGTTTTGGTAGCCAAGCATCAGTGGATTGATTACCAATATATTGGCTTCCGTTGAAAGGATTCTCTCGGAGATGATTTCGGGGGCATCGAGCCGCGAAACCACGTCGAATTGGGCCATGCTGTTGATGATTTCAGCCAGGCCTATCGCGACTATCTCGGAGGACTCACAAATGATGACTTTGTTTCTCATGGCCTATGTTTTTCGAGGGTTTCGACGGAGGGGATGAGTATGCGTTCCTCAATCAAGGCATGGCTGAAGAGGTCGTCGCTCAGCTCGATGATGTCGAGCGAAATCTCGATGCGTTCCTTGGGCAGGATGTCGCCAGGCAGATACTTGAGGAGGATGTTCATCATGTCGTCGAGGGGGTCCTGTATGTTGGTATGGTTTTGCATGAATTCGTCGATCTTGTACGAATCGGCGCCTTGTCCGTTGATGAGGGCCTCGATGTAGGGGAACACCACTTCTTCCTCGTAATACTGGATGTGGCGCATCACTTCCTGCTTGTATTCGCCATAGAATTGGCTGAGCATCGGGCCAAACTTCCGCCCGCAGGCATCGATGATGTGTTGCAGATGCTCCTCGATGTGCGGGAAACGCTCTTCGAGATAATAGCGGTGAGAGGCTTTCAGATAGGACAGCAATTCGCGCATGTCGACCATTCTGAGTGCGTTTTCATCGGGCTTGAAGGTGCTGTCGCAATAGATGCCGCAAACCATGAGGAAAAGGTCGGCGCCGACGTGGTTCATCTGGCACACGTGCTCCACGCTGCGGTCGCCAAAGCCTAATCCTATCCCGAAACGGGGCAAAAGTTGCAACAGCCGGCGGTCTTCGGTCATCAGCTCAGCGAATTTGGTTTCTTTCGAGAATACGTTTTTCTTTTCAGCCATCATGTTCATAGGGTTTTAGGGTTGCAAAAATAGGAAAATTTCCCGAAATCAACCTTTCAACGCCCGCATGGCATTGAGCACCGCCAACACCGTGACTCCCACGTCGGCGAAGACGGCCATCCACATGGTGGCGACTCCAAACGCGGCAAGTGCCAACACGAGCACCTTCACTCCGATGGCCAACCAAACATTCTGCTTGGCGATGCGGAGGGTGCGCCTTGCAATGCGGATGGCAAGGGCTATCTTGGAGGGCTTGTCGTCCATCAGCACCACGTCGGCAGCCTCGATGGCGGCATCGCTGCCCAATCCGCCCATCGCTATGCCCACATCGGCACGCGACAGCACGGGGGCATCGTTGATGCCGTCGCCAACGAAGGCGAGTTGGGCATCGGGTGAGCGTCTTGAATGGAGCAGTTGGTCGACATAAGCCACTTTGTCGGCAGGCAGCAGTCCGGCATGGTATTCGTCGATGCCCAACTGTTGTGCCACCTCCTTCCCCACCTCTTCGCGGTCGCCGGTGAGCATCACGGTGCGGCTCACCCCAATCGACTTCAGGTCGCGGATGGCCTCGGCGCTGTCGTCCCTCACTTTGTCCTTGATGACGATGTGGCCGGCATATTCCCCGCCGATGGCGACATGGACGATGGTGCCCACATGGCTGCAATCATGCCATTGCACCCCGATGGAATCCATCATTTTGGCATTGCCGACGCAAACCGTCATGCCTTCCACTTTGGCGCGAATACCTTGTCCGACAATCTCTTCCACGTCGCTCAGCTTGCAGCCGTCGGTGGCCTCGTCGGGGAAGGCGTCGCGAAGGGCGGCTCCAACGGGATGGGTGGAATAATGCTCGACGTGGGCGGCAAGATGCAGCAGATGACGCTCGTCGCACTTCTCGGGATGCACGGCAGTGACGGCAAATTGCCCTTGCGTGAGCGTGCCCGTCTTGTCGAACACCACGATGCCCACTTTCGACAAGACGTCGAAATAGTTCGAGCCTTTGATGAGCACACCTTGGCGCGAGGCTCCGCCGATGCCGCCAAAAAACGTGAGCGGCACACTGATGACCAAGGCACACGGGCACGAAACTACGAGGAACATCAAAGCGCGATAGAGCCAAGTGGCAAATGACCCCATGAAGTCGCCCGAAAACAGTGGGGGCAGCAGGGCCAATGCCATGGCTGCGAACACGACCACTGGAGTGTAAACGCGTGCGAACTTTGCGATGAACGTTTCGTTTTTCGACTTGTTTTCGGCGGCATTCTCCACCAAGCCAATGATTTTCGAAACGGTGCTTTCGCCAAAGGCCTTGGTGGTGCGCACCCTGACCACGCCCGACGTGTTGACGCAGCCCGAAACGATCTCGTCGCCTTCGCCAACGTCGCGCGGCAGGCTTTCACCCGTAAGGGCAACGGTGTTGAGCGCCGTGTTGCCTTCGATGACGACGCCGTCAAGAGGCACCTTCTCGCCAGGTTTCACCACTATGGTCTCCCCTACCAACACCTCTTCGGGATTCACGTCCTCCGTCACGCCGTTGCGCTCCACATGGGCCACGTCGGGGCGGATGTCCATCAAATGTGCAATGCTCTCGCGGCTCTTGCCTTCGGCATAGCCTTCGAAAAGCTCGCCGACCTGGAAAAACAGCATGACGAACACCGCCTCGGGAAACTGCGTCTCAGCCCCAGGAAGAAAACCGATGCATAGGGCGCCAATGGTGGCTATCGACATGAGGAAATGTTCGTTGAAGGCCTCGCCATGCGCCAAGCCCTCGGCAGCCTCCTTCAGCGTGTCGAAACCTATAAATAGGTATGGGACAAGGTAGACCAAAAGCAACTGCCACGTCGTCAAGTCGCAGGTTTTCTCAACCACAACCGCAGCTGCAAGAAGCAACGCTGCAACCAAGATCTTGACTATTTGGCTTTTCAACCCTTCTTCGTGATGATGATGCTCGCAAGCGCATTCCCCGCGCTCGCAATGATCGTGATGATGTGCCATAATTATTTCTCCTTTCGCTTGCAAAGGTAGGCAAGATTTCGTTGCGCCCGACATCCTCATTTGTGACGAATCGCTTTGCCGAAATTACCCATTTATGGGGATTTGGACTGCAAGGACAAAATCGGACTTTTGCAGGCGAATTTAGAGTAAAAAGCGTTCGTTATGAAACTGAAAACTATAGCAAAATGCGCCGTTTTGGGTTTGGCCTTGAGTGCCTTGCCGTTGCAGGCGCAAAACAAAGTCAATGATTCCACCAAGTTCTTCTCCCTGTCGCGCCTCACGGTGGGCGGCTACGGCGAAGCGGTATACACCCGCAACTTCTACAGCGACAACATGTTCCGCTATTCCCATGCCGACCGCTACAAAGACGCCAAAGGCCATGGTCGCATCGACCTGCCCCATGTGGTCATCAACCTGGGTTACGACTTCGGCAAAGGCTGGAGCATGGGCAGCGAAATCGAGTTTGAGCACGGCGGCAGCGAAGTGGCCGTTGAGGTGGAAGCCGAGGAAACCGGCGAGTTCGAGCACGAAATCGAACGCGGCGGCGAGGTGGCTCTCGAGCAGTTCTGGATCCAGAAGTCGTTTGGCAAGGGCTTCAACATCCGCTTGGGTCACATCATCGTGCCCGTCGGGCAGACCAACTTCGCGCATGAGCCTAACCGATTCTTCACCTGCTACCGTCCCGAAGGCGAGTTCAACATGATGCCCTGCACCTGGCACGAAACGGGCATCAGCCTATGGGGAAAGGTGGGCGACTGGCGCTACGAAGCCATGGTCATCCCCGCCTTGAACTCCAATATGTTCAATAACGCTAATTGGGTGAAAAACGGCTCGGCCTCGGCATACGAGTTCCGCGTGGCCAACAAATTGGCGGGTGCGGCGCGCATCGACAACTACTCGGTCAAGAACCTGCACATCGGCGTAAGCGGCTATGTCGGCAACACCTTTAATAATGACATCGTCACCACCGAGTTTTCGGAGACGAGCCAATACAAGGACGTGAAAGGCACCGTCGTCATCGGCACGGCCGAGTTCGACTACAAAGCCCACGGCCTCATCGTTCGCGGCAACTTCGACTATGGTTATTTGAGCGACGCCAACCTCATCTCGTCGTGGAACAAGAACCAAAACCACCAGAGCTTCTCGCCCTATCCGCGCACGTTGGTCGGCGAGAAAGCCATTGCTTACGGCGGCGAGATCGGTTATGACATCTTCCACCCGATGAAGCTCAAAAACGACCAAAAGCTCTACCTCTTTGGCCGCTACGACTACTTCGACACTTACATCCCTACCGCCACCGCGCTGACCGACTACCAATGGACCGACCGCCACGTGATGACCCTCGGCGTGAACTACTATCCCATCAAGCAGGTCGTCGTCAAGGCCGAATATACCAAGCGCTTCCTCAAGGAGCAATACAACGACGAACCGATGTTTTCGCTCGGCGTGATGTATGCAGGGTTCTTTACCAAGTAACCGGACACGCTTCGCGTCATTGCGAGCGCAGCGAAGCAATCCAGTGTCACGACTGGTTTTCTGGATTGCTTCGTCGTTCCTCCTCGCAATGACGCAAAGCGACACAAAAGACAAACAATAATAAACCGACATTAAATAATTAGCCAAATGAAGAAATTATTCAAATCAGCAGCCCTTGTCGCTGCATCCATCATGTTGACAATGAGCGTCAGCTCGTGCAACACAAACAACCAAGACGCCTCCGAAGAGGCCAACAAGGAAACCAAAGAGGCCATTGTGAAACAATACCTCGACCACACCATCTACCCGACCTACGCCAACTTGGCCAACGAGACCGACAAGCTCGTCGAGAACCTTGAAGCCTTGAAAGCCAACAAGACCCAAGCCAACGTGAACGCCGCCACCGTGACCTTCCTCGAAGCCCGCGCTTGGTGGGAAAAGAGCGAAGCCTTCCTGTTCGGTGCTGCCGGCGATTTCGGCATCGACCCGCACATCGACTCATGGCCTTTGGACGAAGACGCCTTCAACAACCTGATGGCCAGCCCCAACATGATTGCCGCCCTCGCCAACGATGAAGACGGCATGGTGGCCGGCGAACAGCTCGGCAACGCCCTGCTCGGCTTCCACGGCATCGAGTACATCCTCTTCCGCGAAGGCCAGCCCCGCAACGTCAACGACATCACCGATGACATGATGACCTACATCGTGGCCGTCAGCCGCGACCTGCGCAACCGCTGTGTGCAACTCGAAGTGAGCTGGAACACCGATGCCCCGCAAGCCCACAAGGACCTGATGGAAGAATTGGAGTTCAACACCACCGTCATCGGCAGCGACAACACCTATGGCCAAAACATGATGCATGCCGGTCAAGCCGGTAGCACCTACACCACCTTCACCCATGCCCTCGAAGCCATCATCGACGGCTGCATCGACATCACCGACGAGGTGGGCACCTCCAAGATCGGAAAATGCCACAACGGCGAAGATATCAACTATGTGGAATCGCGCTACAGCCAAAAGTCAATCACCGACTTCTATGACAACATCACCAGTGTCCAAAACGCCTACATGGGCGGCATCGAAGGCGAACGGGACGAAGCCCTTTCCATCCACAACTACCTGAAGGACAACAACGCCGAACTCGACACCAAGGTCGTCAACGCCATCGACAACGCCTTGGCGAAGATCCAAGCCATGAAGGCTCCCTTCGTCACCTACTATTCCGACCCCAGCGCCGGCGAAGCCATCGAAGCTTGCGACGCGCTTTCCAACGCATTGGCTGAAGTGAAGGCTGAGTTCGCAAAGATTGATAGGAAGTAATATAAGGGTCGCTTCGCATCATTGCGAGCACAGCGAAGTAATCCAGCTAACAAACTTTTGCTCTGGATTGCTTCGTCGTTCCTCCTCGCAATGACGCAAAGCGGCGCCAAACCAAAGCCCTGAAAGGGCGACCCTAATTCAAGCAGGCGATTTCAATCCCTGCCCAAAAATAGCAAACACATAAAACAAATCATCATGTTCAATCAAAAATCCATCAAAATGATGCTCGCAGGCGGCCTGCTGGCCTTCGCCATCACCTCCTGCAAGCAACCCGACCCCATCCCGACTGAGGTCAGCGAAGACACCTACGCCGGCGGCGAGTTGGGCACGACGTTCAACACGTCGAGCACGGCCTACGAAGACCCCACCCCTGCCGTTGAAAACGCAGGCTTGGGCACCGCCTTCAAGTATGGCGAGTACTTCTTCGAGCGCACCTACACGCAAAACAACCCGCCTTTCAACGGCCTCGGTCCGCTCTACATCCGTAGCAGCTGCATCGCCTGCCATCCCGGCTACGGCCACGGCATGCGCATGAACCGCTACCGCGCCGACGACTGGGGCAACGGCTACCTGCTCGTCTTCACCGACAAGAACGACACCTACCTGAGCAGCTACACCGGAATGCCGCAAACCAAGGCTGTGGCACCCTTCAAGGCTCCTTTGGACGAGACCCAGATCCAGATCAACTGGCTGAGCTACACCGACGAATGGAGCAACCAGTTCCCCGACGGCGAGCGTTACAACCTCACCTATCCCGAGGTCTACATCCCTGAAGAGGCCTTCTACGTGCCGCTCGAAGTGGGTGGCCAGCCCATTCCTTACAGCGACTTCGTGTGCCGCCTCGAATCGACCATCGGCATCTACGGCACTGGCCTGATCGACGCCATCCCCGACGACTCGCTGAAAGCACAGTACCAAAAGGAATACAACGATGGCTACATGCAAAACGGCCTCAACCCGGCTATGTGGGCTGGTGGCGACTGGGCTTCGACGGGCTACTACGGCAACACCAACCACCCGAAGCGTTACACCTACGCCTTGACCCGTGGTCCGCTGCAAGACGCCCCCGGCGCCAACGCCATTTGGAACATCACCAACGTGACGCACCGCACCAAGATGGGTCATTACATGACCGCCGCCTACGCCACCAAGGCTTCGCAAGACCCCGACGTGCAGGCTGAATTCTACAACTACTTCCCGCAGTATAACCTCACGGGCAATGTGGAGACCGACATCTATAACTACCTGATGATGAACGACCAAATCCCCGACAACCTGAAAGTTCCAGAAATGAAGGACGAGGACTATGTCAACTTCATGGTGTGGCATCGTGGCTTGGCCGTGCCTGCCGCCCGCAACTTGGACGACCCCGATGTGCAACGCGGCAAGCAACTCTTCAGCGACCTCGGCTGCGCCTACTGCCACCGCCCGTCGTGGACGACCGGCGACGACATGTTCACCGACCCGGCTGGCTTCTTCGCCGATGGCGACCCGCGCCTGCCCCGCTATCCCAACCAGAAGATTTGGCCTTACAGCGACTATGTGCAACACAAGCTCCACATGGAGAACGACATCCGCACGGGCTGGTGCCGCACCACCCCGCTTTGGGGCCGCGGCCTCAGCGCCATCTGCACCGGTGCCAGCGAGCGCCTGCACGACTGCCGCGCACAAACCGTCATCGAGGCCATCATGTGGCACGGCAACGCCCAAAGCGACGCCCGCCGCTCGGTGGAGAAATTCCGCGAGCTGCCCAAGGCCGACCGCGACGCCGTGGTGAAGTTCATCGATGCGATTTGATTTTTTGTTAGACCAGTGTAGAGACGTGCCATGGCGCGTCTCTACAAACGAAAAATCCCGTCATTGTTGGCGGGATTTTTTCATTTTTCTATTGCATTTCCTGTGGCAAAAAGACTTTCGGCACCAATGCCCTAATACAGCAACGCCGTAAAGCCCAAGACCGCAAGATGACCGCATTGATGGTGATGAGCAACATCGAGAGCTTCGCCCGAACCCTTGAGACGCGCTCAAATCGGATGGCACCCAACGACAGCATCGCGGCTTGGCTCCTCTGCACGTCATACGAAGACCTTGAACTGCTGCCCGAGAAGGAACTCGACCACCTCATTGCCCGAGCCACCACCGTTGTCACACTTAACCACGACCACACGGCCGAGAACGTCTTTTCCAACAACATTGAGACTTGGAAGAATGTCAACAATTTGCAATTCATCGACAATGTGGGGTCATGCTTCTCGGCCATCAACGGTGTTGAGGAGCAGTTTAACCAATGGGCGAAAGGAGTGCCCGAAGCCATGCAGGACGTCTATGTCAATCCCGACAAATACGAGGGTGGCACGATCTCCATGAAGCTCATGCACTCCGATCGGGTGCGCAATGCCTTGAACGGCATCCACAACCGCAGGTGCTGGTTGCGCTATGCTGCCGCCACGCTCCGCTTCTTCAACTTGCAGAACATGGCCGCCATCGGCATCTCCGAGCACGAGGTGATGGAGTTCACCAATGTCCGCGAGGAAGAAGAAGAAAATACGGGTACGCCTCCCGATGTTAACTCGTTCTACACTAACGCCTACACCCTCGACAGCCTTACCACACTCACCCACCTCACCGAACGCATTGAAGAATTGAAAGCCGGAAAGGAATAAAGCAGCTTCTGATTCTCTATTCATGGAAATTCGTGTTTTCCAACATGAATTATCAGGAAAATTTCCGTACTTTTGCACCTTCAAAACAAATCGTGTGATTATGCTTTCGAAACCAAACAATTTTCTGACTTTCAACATGAAGAAAACCCCAATAAAATTTGGAGGTTTCGGAAATTTGTATAAACACACACACACACACACACACACACACACACA